>Ga0209755_10000528_pt1 | contig 69175 bp, 72 predicted proteins | sample TergutCo191P1_FD_187301 | JGI IMG/M metagenome (GOLD analysis project Ga0209755, IMG submission 187301) | Cornitermes sp. P1 segment gut microbial communities from Petit-Saut dam, French Guiana - Co191P1 (SPAdes) (version 2) | ecosystem: Host-associated > Arthropoda: Insects > Digestive system...
CGCCCGCCGATACTTAAACCCTTGTGAGGGTGAGCGGGGCTTTTTTGACCAGCTTTTAGACAACGGCGCAAAGCTGGAGGATTTTATAGAAATCGTGTCAGACCTCACAGCCGATAACGGCCAACGTAACTATGGCACGGCCACAGACCTTATAGCCCTTTTGTCTTGTGATATGTACAGGCATTACCGTGAGATTTTGCCGCCCGTAGATAAATGGTACTGGACACTTACACCGTGGGGGTGTGATTCCTATTCCAATTCCCACTTTGCCTGCATTATCTATTCGAGCAACGTTATCAGTTTTACCAATACTTGGAGTGACGATCTTGGATTGCGCCCGCTTTGTAAGCTGGAATCTGAAATCTTTGTATCTACGGAAAGCACAGGGGCAGCAGGGTTTAACGAATTGGCCGCCGCTATCCACAAAAACGCCGTTGATCATGGGTGGTGGAATGAGGATCGGAGCTTGCCAGAAATTTTAATGTTATGCGTTTCGGAGCTTTCGGAAGCTCTGGAGGAATACCGAAACGGCTATAAAATCCACGAATTGCGCTATACAGACGGAATGACAAAGCCGCAAGGCATAGGGATAGAGCTTGCAGACTGCATTATCCGTATTCTTGACTTTTGCGGCAAAGAAGATATAGACATTGAGGAATTTATCAGAGTTAAGCACGAATACAACAAAACCCGCTCTTACAGGCACGACGGGAAAAAGTGCTAACAAAAAGCGAAGCCGCCGCTATTTGCGAGATAGCGGCGGCGAGCTTGCTTAATATGAGTGGCATTTAGCTAACACCAATATTATGCCACTTCCGACAGGGAAAAGCAAGCCTTTTTTGCAAAAAAAATGAGCAATTCGGCGGCTTTTCCGTCCTTGTAATAAGTATTAACAAGTCAACGACGCCTAAAGGAGTGGTGAGAAAATGAATAATTTAGCTATGTGTGTACAGCCGTCTTGTCCGTCTCTTTTCCAGATGCTAGAGGGCATTAAAAGTCAATTCGAAATTAACTCTCATTATGCCAACATGGTTAGCCATGATATGAGAGGGTGAGGGGGTTAGATTATGCCGTACACAGTAAAACGCTATGAGGAACTTTTCATAGATCAGCAACTTAGCCTTGATGACTACCTAGAGAGCCTAAGAGATAAAGACATTCTAAAATATCACACGCAATTTATCAAAAGCGGCTCTATGTTGGAAATTATGGTTTATCCAGTCTGGAAAACAAGCAAGGCGAAAGCAGAAGCCGCCGCCCCGAAGCCCAGCCGCCAAGAGCAGGTAAACCTTAACCACGCAAACGCCCAGAAAAGAGCGGTTAGGCTTATGAACACCAATTTTACACATAAAGACGTGTGGGCTACATTCACCTATGATGATGAGCATTTGCCGCAAGACGATAAGGAAGCCCAGCGCAACATACAAAACTATATTAGACGCTTGCGGGCTTATATCCAGAAAAACGGCCTACCAGAGCTTAAATATATGTACGTGACAGAGTGCAGGGCAGAAGATGGGGAAATGGGGCGGGTACACCACCATATTGTTATGAATTTCCGTGATCGGGATATGGCAGAAGCCATTTGGGATAAAGGGGGCAGAAAGCACACACGCCGCCTACAGCCCGATGACTACGGCCTAGAGGGGTTAGCCCGCTACATAACAAAAGAGAAAGCAGACACGCCGAGCCGCAAGCACTCAAAGAAATTCGCCACAAGCCAAAACCTTGACAAGCCAGCTATGGCAAAGCAAGAGAACCTTATCAGAAAGCGCAAGGCGGCGGCCATTGATTTAGACCGAAACAGCGCACAGGGCATTTTTGAGGAAATAGCCAAGAAAACGCTAAAACAGGGCTATACGTTTCTTGATATGGAAGTCAAGCATAGTCGCTATGTGAGCGGGGTTTATCTGCATGTACGCATGAAAGAAGCACCGAGAGCCAAAAAACGGGGGACGAGGGCATGAAGATCGGACTAATTGACGTGGACGGCCACAACTTCCCTAACCTTCCCTTAATGAAGTTAGCGGCATACCACAGGCGGCGGGGCGATGAGGTTGAATTTTGGCAACCGCTCTTTAGATATGACGTTGTTTATAAAAGCAAGGTTTTTACATTCACGCCAGATATGGCCTATATGCCTATGGCCGATGCGATTTATTACGGCGGCACGGGCTACAAGCCCCCAGGCCTATTAGAGCGGCAACGGGATAAGGAAATACAACACGCATATATAAGCGAATTGCCGCCAGAGGTAGAGCGGATAACTCCAGACTACAGCCTATACCCGCAATATAGCGAAGCATACGGCTTTTTAACACGGGGTTGCCCTAGAAATTGCTCTTTTTGTATTGTCACACAAAAAGAAGGTTGCGCTTCTAAGAGGGTTGCGGATTTAAGGGAGTTTTGGACGGGGCAAAAAACCATAAAGCTATTAGACCCTAACTTATTAGCTTGTATGGAGCGTGAGCGGGTACTAAAACAGCTTGCAGATAGCGGCGCATGGGTTGACTTCACGCAGGGGCTAGACATTCGCTTAATTGATAAAGACGTTATAGAGCTTCTTAACAGGGTGAAAGTCAAAATACATCATTTTGCATGGGATAACCCCGCCGAGGATTTAACCCCGCAATTTACCTTTTTCGCTGAACACACAAACATAAAAGACCACAGGCGGCGGGGCGTTTATGTGCTAACGAATTTCACCAGCACACACGCCGAGGATTTAGCTAGGGTGTACACCTTGCGTGATTTAGGATTTGATCCGTATGTAATGATTTTTGACAAAGAAACCGCACCGCAAGAAACAAGGTACTTGCAACGATGGGTAAACAATAAGCGAATTTTTAAGACGGTTAGGACATTCAAAGAATACGACAACAAACGGGGGTGAGTAAGATATTTGTTGACATTCATAAAACTAGCCAAAAGTACAGCATTATCTACGCTGATCCGCCGTGGCGTTACTCTGATAAAGGATCGGCGGGAGCGGCTGAAAACCATTACAGCACCATGAGCATAAAGGATATTTGCGCCCTGCCCGTGGCCGATATAACCGCCGATGATTGCGTGCTTTTCCTCTGGACTACTTACCCGATGCTACAAGAAGCCATGACGCTTATAGCGGCGTGGGGGTTTAAGTACAAGTCAATAGGCTTTCAATGGCTTAAACTCAATCGGGGCGGCAAGGGCTACTTTTTCGGGCTAGGCCGCTGGACTAGAGGAAATACAGAGCCATGCTTAATAGCCATTAAGGGCAAGCCTTGCAGATATGTACAGAGCCAGAGCATAAGCCAGATTATAGAGCATCCAGTAATGCGCCACAGCGCAAAGCCGCCGCTTGCGCGTGAGAAAATCATAGAGCTTATGGGTGATATACCACGGATAGAACTTTTTGCCCGTGAGGGGGCGGCGGGATGGGATTGTTGGGGAAATGAAGCACCAGAAACCAATATACCAGCACCAGAGCCGCCAAAACGCAAAGACACAAGCGGGCAATTAAGTTTATTTGAAATTTAAGGGGTGAGAGCGTGAAGCTATTTTTTGAAATTTTAGCAGAGATTATAAAGGCATTGCCCGCCCTGCTTATTGAGCGGATGGACGAAACGACTAGACAGCTACAGGCTAAAGCAATGATAGGCCGCCGCTTCTGGTACGTTACAGACTTTTGGGAAACCTTCTGCATCATTCCCGTTTTGGTAGTAGACAGGAATAGCAAGGGGGAGCTTATGACAGTTTGGGAGCTAGGCGATGGCTTAACGCACAGTTATAACAACATAGACCCAGCCGAGCTATACAGGAAGCGGGCAGACGCAGAAAAAGAAGCCCGCCGCCGAAACAAATATAACAGAATGGAGCGGGTGAGAGAATGAGCAAAAACAAGTTGATGCCGCCGAGTGAGAGCAACGAACAAATAGCCCTCTTTCAATGGGTGAGCTATCAGCTAAAGCGATACCCAGAGCTAGAGCTACTTTACCACATACCGAACGGCGGCCACAGATACGCAACCACGGCAAAGCGGCTAAAGGCCGAGGGTGTTAAAGCGGGCGTACCAGATTTATGCTTACCCGTTGCACGGGGCGGCTACTACGGGCTTTATATCGAAATGAAAGCGGGCAAAAACAAGCCCACAGATTATCAAGGGAAGTGGCAAAGGCTCTTGCGGAAAACGGCTATTTAACCACCATATGCCACGGATGGGAAGCGGCGGCGCAAGTATTAACAAAATATCTTGAAGGGGGAAATACACAGCCATGAAAAACACTATTGAGGTAAATTTACAAAGTGAAATCTTTGCGGAGTTTAGAGAAAATCTAAACAAAGCTATACTTTCTTGCCTTACGGAAATTCACGCTAAGAGATTTAGCGGCGGGGAAATCGGCGCAAAGATTAGCATTGAATTTGAAAACGGCGTAGAGGTTTACGCCGCAGGGGTTGACGAAAACGGCAAAGCAAAAAACGAAGCACATCACTACTTAAAGCCTGTTATAGAACACAAGGTTACTTTGACGCTAAAGAAGCGGGCAGAAGCTAAAGGCTCTTACATGGAAGATTTAGAGCTAAAGCAAGATGATGAGCGTTTTATACTGACAGAGCCGAAACGGGCGCAAATGTCAATAGAGGAAATAGGTAAACAGGAAGGGGGCGATGACTAATGGCCGATCCTCACGCTCACGAATTTCTTGACGGCAAAATAGTAGTTTTTATTTGTTCGCCGTTCAAGGGTGACACGGCGGTAAATATCAAAAAAGCTAAAAAGTATTGCAAGATGGCGTTAGAGAGCGGCTTTATACCATATGCGCCGCATACAGCACTTAACGGCGTTTTAAACGATAACAAACAGGCCGAGCGGGAAACAGCTTTAATTATTAGCTCTGAAATGGTTAAGCGTTGCGATATCCTTTGGGTATTTGGTGACACCATAACCGAGGGCATGAAGCGGGAAATTGAAGCGGCCAGCGATCATAGAATACCGATCCGCTTCATTGGGGGAGCGGCGGCCAGCACCGAGCCGGACACGGTAGAAACGTGGATAGAGCGGGAACTAAGCCGAGAGCGTTATAACTGCTTCATTGACGATTTAGTTAAGGAAAATGACCACGACCATCCAACTTATGAGGAATGGCGGCGGGATATAGAACCAGACGTTATTAAAGAAGCAAAGGAAAAAAAGAGTAAGGGGGAATTATCTTGAAAACAGCTAAAGCCACTCTAGGCATGAAGGGAGCCATAAACACTACTACAGCTTACGAGCTTTCACGGCTTGCAGAGGATAAGCAAAAGGAAACTCTAGCCGATTTACAGGGCGGCGGGAAGCCGAGCCGACCCAAACAGAGCCGCCGCTACTTCCCCTGCCCGTTTTGTGGTTGCACAGAGATAGTGCTAGTGAACTACACAACAAATTACCGTTATGAGTGTACAAATGGAGCTTGCGGGGTGCAAATGGGTGACGCACCAAACCTACAAGCGGCCATATCCAGATGGAATAAGCGGGCGCACACAGGGGGCGGCTCTAGTGTTTAAGAAAGAAGTAGGTTTGTGTTAAGTGGAAAAAATAGGCATGGAGGGGCACATTATGGACATGAAAGACCTAGAGGAATACAGATGGCTTAAAAATGAGGTTATCCAGATTAACGAGAGCCTTAACAGGCTACTTAATAATCAAAATGCCCTTGTTTTTGACACCGTTAAAGGCTCTAGCCATGATGCGCCGTATCAAGAGCGGATCATAGTCATACAGGGGCTTAGTCAGAAGTACGCCGCAACATACACAAAGCGGAAACGGGGGCTAGAGGATCGTTTGAGCCGTTGTATAGACAAAATAGCGGAAATAGACGATTTTATCAAAACCGTGCGCCGCTCTGATATGCGCCAGATAATAGAATATCGCTTTGTACAGGGCTTGAAGTGGAAAACGGTATCTAAGCGGGTGTATGGCCACGCAAGCGAAACAACGGCTTTAATGGCTCTGAAACGATATTTAGAGAATTTGCAAGCAAAGGGGTAAAAGTGTTAAGTAAGTTAGTTTCCTCATGTGCTATAATGCTATTATGGAGTTTTGCGTAAACAACTACCACGCCTTGCGGCCACCACGCCGCAGGGCTTCTATATTTTGGGAATCGGAGGTAATAAACATGGGTATAACGCTTTTATTGCACCTACCGGGCGGGGAGCTTCCCTTTATGGAATACACCACGATGGACATATCCCGCCGTGATAGCGATTTTCACATTAACACAACAAACGACAAACAAGACCTTGCTTTTAACGCCTTTTTTGACCAAATACAAGGGCTTTTAGAGGGCAAAAAGACTTTTTCTATAACAATTCAAGCGGAAAAAGCGCAAGCGGCCTTTGACGGCATGGCGGTAGATTACCACTTAAACACCGGGATCGAAGTCCTACACTTTGGCAAGCCGATTGAGCAAACGGAAGAAAATGTAGAGCAATGAAAAGTTGGGCGGAAGATTTTTATTATAGCAAATCTTGGAGAGTTTGCAGGGAAAATTATAAAAAATCACAACAGGGAATATGTGAGCGTTGCGGGGGTGTAGCCAAGGTTATACACCATAAAATACACCTCACGCCGGATAATATAAATGACCCTAGTGTTGCCCTTGCCATTGCCAACTTGGAAGCCCTTTGCCAAGATTGCCACAACCGGGAACACCACGGCGGGAATGCGCCGGACTTGGGCTACACCTTCACCGAGGACGGGGAGATCGAGTACGCCCCCCATTTTCGCGGCGGCGTGTGACGCTCCAGCACCGAGCCGAAAGTATAATTTTTGACTGCCATACGCGCATGGGGGTGTGGTGTACCCGGCCAGCCGTCAAAAAATGGAAGCGGCGGGCGGCACAATTCGACAGCCGGAGGGCTGTAATTTTTTGAAAAGGAGGGCGGACTTATGGCGATAAAAAAGGAGTACACCAAAGAAGAAAAAATTAAGCGTGAGATAACCCGACTTGGTAAAGTTTTCAAAACCTTAGATAAAAATAAACTTGCTACAGTCCAGTCCCTCATAAAAATAGCGGCGTTTAACGCTGTGAGCCTTGACGAGTTACAGGAAATTATTAACCAGGACGGGTACACGCACGAATATAAGAACGGCGCAAACCAGTACGGCATAAAACAGAGCGCGGAAGCGGAATTACACATACAAATGACCCGCAACCAAACCACCATTATTAAGCAGTTGGCCGATCTTTGCCCGCCTATGGCCGATGCTAATAATGAGCTTGCGGCTTTGAGGAAAAAGTATGGCAAATAACTACATTTACGAGTATCACGCGAAAATACAGGCCGGGGAAATCACAGCGGGCAAGTGGATCAAGGCCATTTATGAAATTATTGTTACCGGGCTGGAAAATGACGTATACCGATTTGACGCTATGCAAGTGGAATTAGCCATAGAGTTTATAGAGAACTTTTGCCACCATTGCGAGGGGCGCGATGACCTCTTAAAGCTGGAGATTTGGCAAAAGTCCGCCGTGTCTGCTATTTTTGGCATTGTAGACGAGGACGGTATACGGGTATTCCGGGAAGTTTTCATAATAGTAGCCCGTAAAAATGGTAAAAGCCTTTTTGCAAGCGCAATTATCGCATATATGGCATACATGGACGGGGAACACGGCGCAAAAATCTATTGTCTAGCTCCAAAATTAGGCCAAGCGCGGATAGTGTTTGATAATTTTTACAAAATGCTGGAAAAGAAAAAGGTACTACTGGATATGTCGCATAAGCGGCGTAGTGATATATACGTGTCCGAAACTAACACAAGTATAGAGCCTTTGCCATTTACTTCTAAGAAATCAGACGGGTATAACCCTCACTTAGTTGTTAATGACGAGATAGCAAGCTGGGCGGGGGAAAGTGGGCTTAAACAGTATGAGGTTATGAAGTCCGCACTGGGAGCGCGGCGGCAACCTTTTATCTTGAACATTTCCACGGCTGGATATGAGGACGATGGTATATTTGACGAGCTTTACACGCGCTCAACAGCATTTCTAAAGGGAACTAGCCCGGAGCGGCGGCTACTTCCTTTGCTGTATATGATTGACGAGGACGATGTAGGGGATAACTGGCATAGCTTGGAAGCCCTTAAAAAGTCTAACCCAAACATAGGGGTATCAGTATCAGAAGAATTTTACCGGGAAGAAATCATAATAGCTAAAAACAGCCTATCAAAAAAGGCGGAATTTTTAACAAAATATTGCAACATTAAGCAAAACAGCGCAACGGCATGGCTAGACCGGGCGGACGTGGAGCGGGCAAGCATTGAAGGGCTAACGCTAGAGGACTTCCGGGGCTGTTATGCCGTGGGCGGCATTGATTTAAGCCAAACGGTAGACCTCACCGCCGCAAGTATCCTTATTGAGCGCGGCAGAAAGCTATACAGCTTTTGTCAATTCTTCTTACCAGCTAACAGGCTGGAGCGGGGGCAACAGGTAGACAAAGTAACCTATGACATATTTGTTAAAAAGGGCATTGTCACTTTGAGCGGGGAGAACTATGTAAACTACAAAGACGTTTTGCAATGGTTTATAGCCTTGCGGGAAAATTACGACATGTATATCTTGAAAGTAGGCTATGACCGCTACAGCGCACAATACCTTGTAGACGATATGGAGGATCACGGCTTCCGCATGGACGATGTACACCAAGGGGAAAATTTAACGCCCATTATAAGGGAATTTGAAGGGATTATAAAAGACGGAAACCTTCTTATACCCGGCAATAATCTTTTGCGGGCGCACTTCCTTAACGTGGCCTTAAAACAAAATGCGGAAACGCGCCGCATACGCCCGGTTAAAATTGAACAACGGGCGCGGATAGACGGATTTGTATCTGTTATAGACGCTATGACCGTCCGAATGAAACACTACGCAGAAATAGGGGACTATCTAAAAAATGAGGACTAGGAAGGGGGGGTTAAGGCGTGGGCTTATTCGATGCCATTTTTGGAAACAGGGTTAAGCGGGAAGTAGAAGCGGAAGTACAAAACTTTTTCCAAGCGTTTACCGCCTATTCTCCAGTATATACGACCTTTGAGGGCGGGCTTTACGAAATGGAGCTAACACGGGGGGTAATTAACCGCTTTGCTACCGCTTGCAGTAAGCTAAAGCCGGAAATAAAGGGATCGGCTTACAGCAATTTGCAAAACACTCTACAATACCGCCCAAACCCCTTTATGAATACAAATCAATTTATTTACCGCATTGCTACCATCTTGGAGGTAAATAATAACGCCTTTATTGTACCGATTGAGGACGATTACGGCGCAATAACGGGGTATTACCCTTTGCTACCAGCGAATTGTGAGGTTATAGACGTGGGCGGCGTTGCCTACTTGCGCTACACCTTTAACAGCGGGAAGCGGGCGGCTATTGAGCTTGAAAAAGTGGGGGTATTAACACAATTCCAATACAAGGATGATTTTTTTGGATCGGATAATTCAGCTTTGCGGCCAACTATGCAAGTCATACACGCCCAAAACCAAGGCATTGTAAACGGCTTAAAAAATTCCGCCGCGATCCGCTTCCTTGCCAAGATCGGCCATGCAGTTAAGCAAAAGGACATAGACGAAGCGCGAGAAAAATTCACGGCGGCAAATTTGAGCGTAGAGAACCAAGACGGGGTTGTGGTTTACGATGCCAAGTTTGAGGACGTAAAACCCATAGACAGCAAGCCGCTAAACGTGCTTCCGGCGCAAATGAAGCAGATACAAGAAAACGTATTTAATTATTTTGGATCGAATGAAGCCATACTCCAAAATAAATTTGATGAGGACGGATGGCAAGCATTTTACCAAGGGAAAATAGAGCCTTTTGCCGTCCAGCTATCCCTTGCAATGTCAACTATGACATTTACCAGCCGGGAACTTGCATTTAATAATAAAATCGTTTTCGCTATGAATCATTTACATTATGCAAGCAACAAGACACGGCTACAAATGGCTACACAAATGTTTGACCGGGGGCTTATGAATCGTAACATGATAATGGATATGTGGAACTTGCCCCACGTTGAGGACGGGGACAAATTCTATATACGCAAGGAATACAGCCAAATTGATAAGCTCCATGATAACCCGGACGATGAGGGCGGAAACGATCCAATACCAGAGCCGGAAGTACAAGTAGGAGGGACTGGAGATGCCTAAAACAAAGGAAAGGGAATACCGCTATTATTCACCGCTTGCGGCTACCACCGAAAAGAAGCGGATGGAGAGTAATTTTTATGTAGAGGGCTATGCCACAACCTTTAACCGCTACAAACTCTTTGAGATAAACGGGCGGGAATATTTTGAGGAAATAGCCCCGGACGCTTTGATCGGCGCGGATATGTCAGATGTCATTATGCAATATGACCACCAAGGCCGGGTATTAGCTCGTCAATCAAATGGGACGCTAGGAATAGAAGTCAACAGCAATGGGCTTTTTATTTTTGCGGACTTATCCAGCACCGATGCCGCGCAAGCCCTCTATAACGACATTAGTAAGGGTTTAGTTACTAAAATGTCTTGGGCTTTTACCATTGCAGAGGAAACCTTTAACGACAGTACAAGCACATGGACAATAAAGAAAATACGCAAAGTGTATGACGTATCAGCCGTAAGCATACCAGCCAACGGCGATACTGATATATCAGCCCGTGGGATCGAGCGTAGGAGTTACGCTTTGAACCAGCAGGAGCGGCTAGGGCTAAAAGTAAAGTTACTTCAACTAAAATTAAAACTGGAGGTATAGCCATGAATAAAAGGTTACAGGAAATCGAAGCCCGGAAAGCCGAAATAAACAAGCTCATTGAGCGAGGCGAAATCACCGGGGAAGAATTGGACGCGCTCATAAAAGAAGTTGACGGGCTTAACGCCGAACTCAATGAAGCGCGGGAACTCCAAGAAAAGGCCGTAAAATTGCGCAGCGCAGTAGCGGAAGGGTGCGGCGAGGGAAGCCCCGCAAGCGTTCTTAGCCGTATGGTCGTAAATGACAAAAAGGCGGACGAAACGGACGATGACCCATACGCTACTATGGCATACCGCAAAGCATTTATGAGCCATGTTTTGCGCGGCGTTCCTATGCCCGTTGAGTACCGCGCCGGGGACGTTACCCATACAACAGACGTAGGATCGGTTATTCCTACCCCCGTGCTTAACCAAATCATTCAGAAAATGGAAAGCACGGGCATGATCTTACCACTTATTACCCGAAAAGCACACCGGGGCGGTTTAGTTATTCCTACTTCCGCCGTTAAGCCTGTAGCTTCATGGGTTGCGGAAGGGGCGGGCAGTCCTACACAGAAAAAGCCCACCGGGGAAATACTATTTGCTTATCATAAGTTACGTTGCGCCGTAGCCGTTACGCTGGAGGTTGGTACTATGGCCTTGAACGTGTTTGAAGCTACTCTCATAAGTGACGTAGTAGAAGCAATGGTAAAGGGCATGGAGGAAGCTATCATAAACGGATCGGGCGTAGGCCAGCCAAAAGGCATATTAGCGGAAGCCCCGGCCACCGGGCAAATGCTGGAGATACAAACGCCCTCTTACCAAGACCTTGTAGAAGCCTTTGCCGCTGTACCCGCCGCCTATGAGGGTAATATACGTTGGTGTATGACTAAGAAAACATTTATGTCATACTTTGGCCTTTTGGACAACGTAGGCCAGCCCGTAGGCCGGGTAGATCACGGCATAAGCAACAGGCCGGAGCGTTTACTTTTGGGCATCCCCGTGGTTATTTGTGACTACTTGCCATCTTACAGCGCGGCAATGTCAGCGGGTACACCGTTCGCCTTTTTGTTTAATTTCCGTGATTATGTGTTAAATACTAACCTTAACATGGGTATTAAGCGGCGCGAAAATTGGGAAACCGATGACATGGAAACCAAGGCGGTAATGCTTGTAGACGGCAAAACCGTAGATAAAAACTCACTTGTATTGCTTGTGAAGTCAGCATAGGGGGGTGATCCCTATGCTGGATGCCGTGAGGTTATCTTTACGCAAAACGGGTAACGAGTTTGACACGGAAATACAGGACATTATAGAAGCCTGTAAGATTGACCTAAGAATAGCGGGTATTGTCAAGATAGAGGACGATGACCCGCTTATCTTACGGGTTGTAACTCTTTACGCTAAAGGGCATTTTGGCTTTGCTGATATGGGAACAAAATACCTTGAAGCATACGAAGCCCTTAAAGTGTCCTTAACTTTGGCGGGTGATTACAATGCTTGACGATGGAATACTCACTATTTACAAGAAAATAGTAACGGATGACAACCGGGGCGCATTAGACAATACGCCGCTTGAAAAAGTGGGGACGGCATTTTATGGAGAGATCAGCTTTGCGGCTAATGAGTATTACCTTGCCAAACAGGCGGAAACGGCCATAGAAAAGCGCGTACAAATACACCAAGACAAAAGCATAGGTAATAATCACGTCATTGTTATAGGGGCTACTCAATACGATGTTGGCCGGACGTTTTCAACCGTTAAAAAGGGCGTAGCCATTACGGAAATTACGCTGGAAAGGGTGACGCGGAAATATGACATTGAAGGAATTTAGGGACATTCTCAAAGAAGCGGGCATACCAGTAGCGCACTATAAAACCCAGCTTACGGAATATCCCTATATTATCTTCCGTGAGTACGGGGACACCTACCAACATGCAAGCGGTAACGCTTGGAGGGAATTAACGGGCGTAGTAGTTGACCATTACACTAAAACGGAATGGGATGACACCGTTGACAAACTCAAAAAAGCACTACTAAAACGAAAAATAAATTTTACTACCGTTGTTATATGGTATGAGGATGATGAGGTTATACAAACTCAATTTGACCTTACCATAGCGCGGGAAATGGAGGTTTAAGGCATGAAACTGATTATAAGTCAATGCGGCCAGCAGTTATTTACTTGCGGGGATTGCCAAGTATACAGCATTGCGACAATGGAAGTACCGGGGGCAAACGGGGGCAAGCGCGTAGGCGTTCCGCCCGTTTATTCCGTGGGCGTGGGCGGGATCAGCTTTGGGATGTTTGCCGACAAAGAGCAGGCTTCAAGCGCCCTAAAGGGCATCGCTGAATTTTTAGGCGGCAAAAATACCAGCTTCACTATACCGCCTTGCGCTTCCGCTTCCGAGCCGGAAGCCCCGGAGGGTGAAGCCCCGGAAGCTGGAGCGGCCACAGAGCCGGATGGGAACACCGAGCCGGAAGCCCCGGAGGGTGAAGCCCCGGAAGCTGGAGCGGCCACAGAGCCGGATGGGAACACCGAGCCGGAAGCCCCGGACGCTGGAGCGGAAGCGGATAAGTCCGCCAAGAAAACTACAAAAAAGTAGAGGGGGCGGCGGGTTATGGCAAACAGTAACGGCTTAGAGGAATTAGCCGGGGACTTAGAGCGCATAGCTGGGAAGGTAACGGATCGGCGCGTCATTAAAAAAGTCTTAGAAGCCGGGGCAAAGCCTATAGTTGATCGCGCACAGCGCACCATGAAACAGCATAGGCGGACGGGGACGCTTGATCAAGGCATTGTAACAGCCTTTAACGAGCGTACCGAAAAACAAGAAATAGGCCATAACAGCCGCGCCTTTTATGGCCGCTTCTATGAGGGCGGTTACAGGCCGATTACAGGAAACCGCAAGCGCATAGGCGGGCGATGGCGTTGGAAAAATAAGCGGCCATCGGGAAGGACTATACAGCGGGCGCATATCCGACCAGCCTTTAGCGCGGAGCGCAACACAGTAGCCCGCCGTATGATTGAAACATACCAAAATGAGATAGGAGGATCATAACATGGCGAGAACAATAGAATTTGTTAAGCCGGAATACGAAGTTACCATAGGATCGGCTTATTTTTGCCTTATCAAAGAACGGGATAACCAGCAAATAACCTATGAAGATACCGTGCTGGAAGTCCCGGTAATTAAAACCCTTGGCCTTACCCGTACCGTGTCGGAGTTGGAAGTATACGCCAGCGGCATACTCTTTGACTACCTTAACCGTACAGCCGGGGCAAGTGTAGCCCTCACCGCCGTAACGCTTCCGCCCGATCTACTTGCGGAAATTGAAGGATCGGCAAAAAAAGAGGGATTCACCTTTAACCGCACAAATGACATAGAGCGTGAGTTTGCCTTTGGGTACTGGGGCGAAAATTCAGACGGGAGCTTTATGTATTACTGGCATCCCGTTTGCAAACTCACGCCCACCGAGGAAACGCACCAAACGCGAACGGCGGAAATAGCAGACCCGGAGCGCAATTACGCCGTGAGGGTAATACCCTATAACAACCTTTGGCGGACGCGCTACAGCACCAAAACAGACAAGGAAGCGGGCTATGAACCCATTGAAAAAGAGGTATTTTTCCTTGATCCGATTTACAAAGAGGATCAAATACCAGACAGAACGCCAGTAGACCTGCCCGTAGACCCGTAAGCAAACCGCAAGCAAAAACTTAAAAGCCCGCTATAAGCCATTAAATGAGCTTGTAGTGGGCTATCTATGTTATGGAGGGTTATAAGTTTGAAATTTGAATTAAAACGGCTAGAGCCTGTTTATATTGAGATATGCGGCCAAGAATACCCCGCCCGCCTAACCAACAAAGCGGTAAAGGAAATTTTGGAGCTTTGGAAGGTAGAATACTTTGAAATGTTTGATCGCTTTGCAAGCGAGGGGCTTAAAACGGACGAAATACACGACATTTTATATATCGTGCTTAAATGCGGCGGCGTGGAAATAGAGCGGGAAGTATTTGAGGAATTGGATCACGATCCGCTTTTTATCTCCAGCGCAACCGCTAAAATTCTTGAACTCTTTGACCGTACCCAAAAGGTTGAAAGCGTCTTAGAGGAAGAAAAAGACCCGGAGGACGATAAAAAAAAGCCGAAAGCGGCGGAATAGCCGCCAAAGATATTGACTGGTTTTATCACATTCACTTTGCAATGACTAAACTAGGCTGGACTTATGATCAATTCATGGACAGCACTTTTTATTTTTATATAGGCGTTGTCCAGCAATGGCTTTTAGCCAACGGCGCAAAACGCCGGGAAGCTCCAGCGGACAATACAGAGCGGAAGCTATTAACTTTTGACCAGTTACCCGATGGGTACTGGTAAAGGGCGGGGGTGGCACTTTGGCAAATGCTGAAACTATCAGACATGCGGCTTTAGACTTAGCCATAAACGGGGCGGCGGAATTTAAGCAAAGCATGGGTGAAATAAACCGCGCACTTAAAGCAAGCCAAGCCGAATTAAATAAGGTTACTTCCGCATACGCCAAGAATGAGCAAAACGTAGAAACCCTCACAGCACAAAAAACCCACCTTAATAACGCTATAGAGCTTAACCGGGCGGAACAGGCGCGGCTTAATGAGGAACTACAGCGGGCTACAGAGCAATACGGCGAAAACTCACGGGAAGCGCAAGTTTTGGCTACCAAGTTGGCAAATGCGGAAGCCAAGGGAAACGGGCTACAGCGTCAATTAGACGATGTTACAACCTCTTTGGAGGAACAGGAGCGGGCTTTACGGGGGCTTCCTTGGACTGAACTAGGGCAAAAAATGGAAGCGGCGGGCGCGAAAATGCAAGCCGTAGGGGATCGGATGCAAAAAGTAGGTAAGGGGCTATCCCTTGCGGTAACAGCCCCTATACTTGCCATAGGCGCGGCGGCAATAGCTGTAGGCGCGGACTTTGATAACTCCATGAGTACGATCCAAGCCCGTACAGGAATGACGGCGGAAGAAACCGCAAAACTTGGCGCGGCTTTTCGTGAAATGGGCGTAAATGGTAATTATTCCGCCCGTGAAATAGCCGCCGCTTTTGCGGGCATTGCTGTAGCGGGGCAAGACGTAGAACACAGCACGGAAATAATGAGAACGTCAATGGTATTAGCCGCCGCCGTGGGGGATGACTTAGGCGCAACAGCTTACTTTTTGGGTAATTACCTCTTAAAAGCAGGCAAGGATGCCAGCTATGCAGAGCAGTATATCAATCAATTTGCGGCAACAAACCAAAAGACCGGGATAGGGCTTGCAACATTGCAAAATTACCTATTCCGCGCAAACGTGACATTACAGGCCACAAACATAAGCGGTGCGGAAGCATCTGCAATGTTTGGAGCTTTATACCAAGCGGGCGTAAGAGGGGCGCAAGCATACAGCGGCGTAGAAGCCGCTACACGCGCTTTATTGAACCCTACCGATGACATGATAGCGGCACTTGATAAGCTAGGAATAGCGCGGGAATACGATAACGGGCAACTTAGGGACGGCATACCCTTCCTCATGGACGTAGCTGCCGCACTTTCAGAACTGGAGGGCGGATATTTAGCCTATTACAGTAATGTACTTGGGGCTACACAGGCGGGCGCGGCGTTCCTTGGCGGCATTGTTGACGTAAAAGACAATTTACCGGACATGATCGCGGATATACAGGAAGCCGGGGAAGCCTTGGACGGTACAGGTCGCGCTTTTGAAATGGCCGCGATCCAACAAGAGGGCTTTACCGCAACAATGAACCGCATAAGAAACACGCTGGAGAGCGTCAAGCTACAAATTGCGGATCATATTTTGCCTACCGTGGAGCGTTTTGTAGAGGGTACAGCCCGCCTTGTAGAGCGTTTTGCTTCACTTGATGAGGGCACGCAGCGCACAATAATAAAATTTGCGGGTATAGCCGCCGCCATCGGCCCCGCTTTAATTGTCAAAGGTAAGCTCATATCCACCGTTGGTAAAGTGACAACCGCATACGGGAAAGCGGCCACAGCCATAGGCGCGGCGGGCGGGGCGCAAGCGGCATTAACCGCAAAACTACCGCTAGGGACAAAAGCTATAGCCGCCTACAGCGTAGCAAACGCCGCCTTACTCAAAAACATTGCGGCAGTAAAGGCCGGGACTACCTCTTTTACAGCGGCTTTTAGTTTGAAAAAAACGGCGATGACGGGATTTACAGCCGTGTCAAAGCTAGTAACCGGGGGGCTTGCGGCAGTAAAAGCGGGCTTTATCAAGTTAAAAGCCGTTATGCTTGCAAATCCTTTAGGGCTTGTTGTGGCCGGGGTTGCGGCTTTAGCGGCGGGAATCGCGGCTTTAATTATCCGGGTAAACCGGGTAAGCGAAGCGTACCAAGAGATGGGAGAGGAAACCGACCGCCTTATAGCGCGGCAAAACCAGTTAGCGGATGCTTCCGCAAGCGCGGCGGAACAATTCCAGCAAAACACCGCGCAAATGCAGGATCACAATAAACATGTAAACGAAATGGCGGAAGCTGTAGAGCGGCTTGCCAACCAGCAAGAGCTTACAGCCGGGGAAATGCAAATATTGGAGCGGTATATATCCGAGCTTAACAAAAGTGTACCGGGCTTGGCCTTGGCGTTTGATGATTATACCGGGGCTTTGAATATGAGCGTAGACGCGCTTAACGCTTATATACGCGCCGCCGAAAAACGCGCCGCCCTTGATGCGAAAATAGAGGAACGGATGCGGCTGGAGCGGGAAGCTATAGAGCTTCAAAGGGAATGGAAAAGCGTAACGGAACAACGGGAAGCCTTAGAGGAAAAGCTAAACGATGGCAGTAACCGCCGCCGCGCTGATCGCAGGGCTTTAGAGGAACAAATACAAGAGCTTATAGCCGCCGAGTGGGGTTATCATGATGCACATGCGGCCAACTTGGAAATGCAAGCCGCTTTAACTTATGGCATAGAAACCTACTCACAGGCTTTAGCGGACTTGGAGCGGCAACAACAGGACACAGCGCAAGCCGCCTATGATATAGCGGAAGCTATGGACGGAACGGCGGACGCTGTAGACAACGCTTCCGCCGCTATGGAGCGGCACGGGATCACTATGGAGGAATGGGAAAAAGCGCAACAGGACGCGCTTGCCCGTATTAACCAATCCTATGAGCGGTATTACGCTATAGCGGCAAACGCCTTTAGAACCGTAGAGGAATCCGCCGCCGTGTCTATACAGTCCATGACGCAAAACTTACAGGACAACGCCCGCGCTGTAGAGGAATGGAGCAAAAATATAGCAATCCTTGTAGAGCGGGGCGTAGATGAGGGGCTTATACAGCAACTTAGGGATGGCGGCGTGGAAATGGCCGCAACAGTCCGGGAACTGGTAAACGCTTCCGATGACGAACTGGACGCGCTTAACGATGCCTTTGAGGAATCTACACGGGTTGCCCTTGAAAGTATGCAGAGGGAACTTGATCCCACGGGCGTAGCTCAATCAGCCGGGGAGCTTATAGACAAAGTAGCGGACGCTATTTTATCTAATCAAAGCATGGAGGAAGCCTTAGTAAACCAAATCAATACCGCTTTTGATTCTCTAAGCGATGCCGTTGCTACCGTTGGCTTTGATGAAGCGGGCGTAAACGCTGTAGAGGGCTTCACGGGCGGAATTGACAGTATGCAGGGGGACGTAACACAGGCCGGAACTGACACCGGGGAAAACTACCTTGACGGCTTAAAGAGTGGGCTAGAAAGTAATTCACCGAGCCGCGCAACACAAAGAGAGGGCGTAAACGCCGGGGAAGGGCTTATAAAGGGTACAAGGGACGTAGAGCAAAGAGTAGTTGACACAGCCAAAGACTTAGCCCGCGCCTTTATACGGGGTATAGCAAGCACAATAGATCAAAGCCCGGACGTTGACAACTCCATACGCCGCCAAGTAGAGGACATGCGGCGCATAGCCGATGCCGCTGTTATGAGCGCACACTTCGACAGCGTAGGGCTGGAAATGGCAAACGGCGTAGCCCGTGGAATACAGGGCGGCGGCGGCATTGTTTCAAACGCCGCTCAAAACATGATCAATAATGCTTTATCCGCTATGAGAGCGGCGGCGGCTATTTCCTCACCTTCCCGGAAGTCTATGGAGATTGCGGACAGGATAGGAGATGGCTTAATTATCCGCATGAAAGCCAAGGGTAAAGAGCTTGTAGAGGTATGCAAGGCCATTACTGATAAAGTTATGGAGAGCCTTTACGTTGACCCATCGGAGCTTATAAATAGCTCCAAAAGCATTATTGATAACATGCAAAACACCTTACCAACAGTACAAAGCCATATACACAAAGTTACCAGCCCACAGCCGCCCGCGCCGCCGCAAGGCAAGCAAGCATCGGGCGGCATACTCATAACGGGTAATCAGTTTGTTATCCGTGAGGAAAGCGACATAACAAAAGTAGCAAAAGAGGTTATGAAGCTCATAAACGAAAAAGTAGAAGATGAGGGATGGGACGGGGGTGTAGTTTTGGTATGATTGGTTTTTTCTTTGTAAACAGGCATAGCCGGGAATTTTCCGATGTGGTTATGCAACGCGCCGGGAGGGGGCTTTTGCCCTCTTTGCGGCGCAATGATTACGAAATATCCGGGCGGGACGGGACTGTAGACTTTGGCGGGGAAACGAACGACACAAGGCAAATACCCGTTGAAATAACCATATTAAGCAAAAATGAGGAAGCCTTACAGGAATTAGCCCACGATGTAGCCTTTTGGTTACGGGGCAAGGGGCTTCTATTCTTTGACGATAACCCGCGCAGGGCATGGGACGCAGTTATATATGATGCCGTGGACGTTGACGAACTCATAACCGCAAAGCGGGCTACTGTAGTGTTTGAGTGTCAACCGTTCGCAAAGGATATAAATTTTCGGCAAAGTATTAACCCCGGCATACCAAGCGGGCTTATTGTGGACATTTTCAGCAACGGGACACAGCCAACGCCTACAAGTATTTTTATTTTGCGAAATACGGGCAATGTAGCCGTAAATAATGTAACCATAACAAGGAGGGCATTACACCGATGAAAGCGACTAATTATCTTGAAGCGGCGATCCTCAATCACTTTTTTAGGAACACGCCGCAAACTCCAGCCGCCCAACTTTTTGTAAGGCTGTACATTTCAGACCCTACCGATGAGGACGTAGGGACGGAAATAACAGGCGGCGGCTATGTACCGCAAATAGTGGCATTTACAGCCCCGGTACAAGTAGACAGACCAAGCCCGGACACCGGGACAAGGGCGCAAATTTCCAACAATGCAGAAATACGCTTCCCCGTTGCTACAAGTGATTGGGGTACTATATCCCATTTTGGAATTGCAACAGCGGCCACAGGCGGCCAGCTTTTAGCTCATGCGCCTGTACCAGTCCCGAAAATCATAGAGAACGGGGACGAAGCAAAATTTAACGTAGGGACACTCACTATATCAATGGATTAAGGACAAAGGGGGCGGCGGGCTATGTTTAACCGACAGCCTTTTAACAGAGGTAAATTTAACCGATCCGCCGTGGCCGCTAATAGCGTCCTATTATACGGCGATGCAGGGCTGGAGCTTGAAGCGGCGGGCAAACTAAACGTATCAAACACGTTTAAGGGCAACGCCGCTTTGGAGCTATCAGCAACGGGCAAAGTAACCTATTCCGCTAACCTCAAAGGCTATGCGGATTTATTTTTATTTGCGGGCGGCCAAGTGACAAGATCGCGGACATTCGAGGGCTATGCCGATCTAAACCTTACAGCGGACGGTAATTTAATACGCGCAAGGATTATAAGCGGCGATGCCCTCTTAATGCTTACCGTTGACAATGAGGGTTTTAATACCTTCCGCTATGAGCAAATCAGCTTACCGGGGCTTGTGGTAAGGCAGGGCGATGAGCTTATTATAGACATGGAAAACATGACCATTACCATGAACGGGGTAAACGTCATGCGCTTTTTAAGCCGTGATAGTGAATTTTTCCGGCTTAACCCCGGAAACAATGAGATCACCTATGAAAGCACCGTAGCGGCGGGGCGCGTTGACCTTAGAATACTTTGGAAAGATGCTTGGATTTAAGGGGGTGAAACTTTGGCAAATGCAAATATACCGCAAGTTTTTAACCCAAACATGGAGCGGCTTGCCATGCTGGACAAAGCAACGGCTATAGGGTACAGGGAAGTCTATAACGGGCTTTGGACTGCCCGCTTCACCATGCCCGCCGATGACCCCAAAAACCAGTATTGTAAGAAATTCAACTATATAGAAATCTATGACGGCAAAAAGCGCGTGGGGCTATTCCGCATAATAAAAAGCACCTTCCAACGCGCCGGGGCGCGGGGCTTGATTAACTACAAGTGTGAGCATGTTATTACAACTCTTTTAGATAATGTGCTTTTCAAATTCCATCAAATAGGTAATATAGGCGTATTCACGCCGGAGGTAATTAACTATATTTTGCGCCATCAGACGGTACAAAATTGGCGGCTTGGCCGCTGTGACTTCCGGCATCAGTTTTTGTATAAATGGGAAAGTCAAAACCTTCTCTTTGCGCTTTTTGACATTCCAAAGCCCTTCATGGACGAATGGCATTTTACCTATGATACTACCTCATACCCGTGGACAATTAACTTAGTCCGGGCGGAAACAGATATAGGCTGTGAGCTTAGACGAAGAAAAAATATGCAGGGCGTTACCAAAGAGGAAGATGCAAAAAGCCTTGTAACACGGCTTTACCCTTTAGGTTACGGGGAGGGGGATAACCAGCTAACTATTAGAAGCGTCAATAACGGCGTGGAATTTTTGGACGCTGATACTATACCGCTTTGGGGCGTAAAAGAAAGCATATGGACGGATCGCCGCTTTGAGGATGCCGAAAATATGATGGCCACCGCCCGGAAAATGCTGGAGCGGCTTAAAATGCCCTTTATCAGTTATACCGTTGATTCTATTGACCTTTTCCAGCGGACGCGCCAAGACTTTGACGAGTTTAGGGAAGGGAAGGTAGTAAGGGTAATTGACAGGGAGGACGGCATAGACATTGATACCCGCATAATGGAAATAGATAAGCCGGACGTAACAAGGGCGGACATATCTGTAACCATTGCAAACAAAGACAGGAATGTAGCGGGCAGTATAGCCGCCTTACAAGAGCGGGCGCGGATCAATGACACTTACGCGCAGGGGGCGGAAACGCTCATTATGATCACTTTTGCCGATAATGCCGAGCCGGGTTTTCCGGCTGTTTTTGAGTTTTTCGTACCAGCCGGGATGGTAAATGTCAATGAAGCATTGTTAAGGGTAAGGCTAGAGCCTTACCGGGCATTTTCGCGGGCTATACGGGGCGGCGGGGGTACTACTCAAACCTCCACCAGCGGCGGCGGCGCTTCCACGTCCACGGCGGCGGGCGGGGCTACTACTCAAACCACTACACAGCAAGCAACGCAAACCCCTACAACCTCTACCACAAACCAAGACACGCGCACAACATCAAGCGAAGCCCAGCGAACGCCCACAACTACTACCGGGGGCGTGTCCTCACCGACTACCACGATGGCCAGCATTGTTTTAAGCACAATAAGGCTAACCGGGGCTATTGCAAACAGTCAAGTAACAACGGCGGGCGATCCGCCGCATACTCACCAACATCAGACTATGCCCGTTGTCCCGGAACACGGCCACAGCGTTACAATAGCGGGACACAGCCACCAAGTAACGATACCGAGCCACCAGCACACGGTAACGATGCCCGGCCACAGCCATGCCGTTACCATACCAGCACACGGCCACCAAGTAACGATACCGAGCCACCAGCACACGGTAACAATACCCGATCATAGCCATAACATTACAATCCCGGATCATACTCACGCTATAGAGTTTGGCATATTCCAAGGGGAGCGGGCGGACGGCATAAGCATAAGGGTAGACGGAAACACCGTACCAGTTACCGGTGACCTAAACAATATCAATATAATTCCCTTCTTACGCAGGGACGGGGGCGGGCGCGTAGTCCGCAATGCTTGGCATAGGCTGGAGATCGTACCGAATAGGCAAACGCGCATAAGCGGGGCGGTATTCCTCAATATCTTTACAAATTCAAGAGGGGGTGAAAACCTTTGATTATTCTAGTCCCTATGTATCCGGGGGCGGTAAACAGCCCGGAAACATTCATAACAAACATGATAGACGCAAGCCAAACGGTTATAACCGTGCAAAGCCTAACAGGATGGCCGCCCGCGCCTTTTTTAGTTGTTTTAGGCGGCGGCTTTTCAAATGCTGAAACCATCTTAGTATTAGAAAAAACCTCTAATACCTTGACGGTACAACGGGGCTATCAAGGCATAGCGCAAGCATGGCCGCAAGGAACAACCGCCGCCGTAAACTTCACGGAAGCGCATTACCGGGCTTTAGTGGATAATATTAACGCGCTTAACGCCGGGAAACTTGATGCAACGGCGCTAGCCACAATATTACAAGCCTTGCAGGATCACGCTGATAAAACGGCGGAAGATGAGGTACACGGCTTTAAGATTGAGGACGGCGCACTTCATGTAAAAATTGATGGGGAATGGGTAGAGATTGCCAAAATAAAGCGGGGTACTAATGCCCTTGGAAATGCCTTTTTAGGATCAATACGTTTAGGAGGTATATAAAAATGAGAGGTTTTCCGTATGTACTGCAAACAGGCCAAGACTTATATAATTGCCTTGCTTTGGTAAGGCTTGGCGAACTGCCCGCCGATGAGCTTTTGGCGGAAATTGATCGCATAGAGCGATCAAACTACATTCATGCGCCTGTAAGAAGCCGGGACGGGCGCACCGCTACAGTAGGCTACCTCTATGAAGCATGTATAGGCATGGAAGTAGCAGACAATTTGAGGATCACCGCTATAGAGCATATAGCGGGGGAAGCGGAAGAAAACGCGCCGGAGGGTGAAGCGGTATACCAAGAAACAATACTCACCTTTAACCGAATTGTACCCGCTTCTATTGACGTGATCAGTATTCCCGGCTGTAAATGTGTGCTTGAAAGCATGGGAATCACAAAAGACCAGCTACAGGAAGCGCGGGAAGCAACGGTAGTAGAGGCAGAAGCCAAAGTAGCGGCCTTAACGGAAACGGTAAACGCGAAAACGGCGGCAATATCGGCAAAGGGGGCGTTATTAAATGCTTAGAATATTTGTAGACGATGTAACCGGGACAGACCCGCGATCCCTTCTTAATACGGCGCGGCTATCCGCCCTTGTAGAAGCGGTAACGCCAAGGGATAAGTATTTAGAGTGTAACGGGGACGCTACTGTAGCCGTTGACGCTGATTGTATTTTTAGTGTGGGCGGCTACCTCTTTAAGACCGTGCAAACAACTCTATCCGCCGCAAACTTGGACTTAGGTAGTTTTGTGATAGGAAACGACTATTACATTTACCTTTGCGATCCCGGAAGCCTACAGGACGGGGTAATACGCATTTCCTTAAACTCTACTTTCCCTAACGGCTTTACGGCCAGCAACAGCCGGAAGATCGGCGGCTTCCATTTTGGCATGTGTAGGCGCGTCAATCCTCAAAGCCTTGTACCGATAAACGCCGGGGGAGTTGACAGGGGCGCGGGATGGGAAGGTAATGTATACCTTGGCATTATTCCCCGTTCAGTATGGACGCTAAAACACCGTCCAAACTGTAACCCGGAAGGTATGGTACACCTTAAAGGTACAACGTGGGTAGATATTTATTTGTCCAGCGATAACGGAGCGGGCGGCTTGCGTAGCCGCTACAATGCCGTACCGATGACAGGCACGGAAGGAATGACGCAATACCTCTTTAATGAGCGGGCTTTAGTAGTTGGAAAGCGGCTTATGTCTTACGATGAGTTTTGCCAAGCCGCTTTTGGCAGTCCGCAAGGCGCGGCCAGCGGTAACACTATGGCATGGACAAACGCAAGCGCACGAAACCCGGCAGGGCTTGTAAATAACGCTACAAGCTCAATAGGCTGTAGGGATTGCGTAGGCAATGTATGGGAATGGATGCGGGATATTTTTGAAAACTTTTGGAATCCAACAGCCGGGGCTTGGCATGACGCGATGCCGGGGCAAGACGTAGGCCAGATATGGATGCACAATCCTACAGCGTTGCGGGCGTTGCTTGCGGGCGGCAATTGGAGCGGCTTGGCGCGCGCCGGGGCGCGGGCGGCGGTTGTGAACAATTGGCCGTGGCAAGTCAATGCGGACGTCGGCGTTCGCCTTGCCTGTGACTAATCTGTAATCAGTTATCCGTTTATCTGTTTTGCCCCGCCGAAAGGCGGGGCTATAGATTTTTTTGCATTTTTGGAGGTATGCGAGTGAGAGAAAACCTTACCATACTGGAGAAGCTATACGAGTTTACCCTATACATGTACCCGGTAATTGCCAAGTACCCAAAGTTTGAAAAATTTACGCTTCAAACCCGGACAAAGGACACAATTTTTGACCTCATGGACTGCATAGAGAAAACCAACAAAAGCACAAGCAAAAAGAGCGGTATGTATGATGCTGATATGCTTCTATCCCGCTTGCGGCGGTATATCCGCCTTGCTAAAGACTTGCACTATATCAACATGCACCAGTACGGGGTAATTTCCGGGATGTTGTCAGAGATAGGGAAACTTTTAGGCGGCTGGATCAAGTGGGCTAAAGGTTAAAAAGGTGTCCAAAACTAACACAATGGTTAATAGTTTATCCAGCAAGGCGGCTTTTTGGGGCGTTGCTTGCGGGCGGCAATTGGAACAACTTGGCGCACGCCGGGGCGCGGGCGGCGAATGTGAACAATTGGCCGTGGCAAGTCAATACGAACATCGGCGTTCGCCTTGCCTGTGACTTGAAAAAGTCAGCAATTTTTCAGACGTGGTACTTCACGGAGTACCCGCATAAGACTAATTTCATTAGTCAGAATTATTGACCAGTCCCGGAGCTTTAACCGGGCGAACATACAACAGGGGGCTACTGGTTAGTAGCTCATTATGGAGCGAAGGGCAGGGGCTTTTTATTATGAAACGAGCGGGCAACCTCTTTGAGAAAATATACGAATTTGACAACATACACCGGGCTTATCTCAAAGCACGCCGCTGTAAGCGGTATAGAGGGGAAATATTGAGGTACACGGAACGGCTGGAGGAAAATTTAATAAACATACAAAACCATCTTATATGGCAAAGCTACCAGCCGGGGGAGTACCGCTTCTTTATCGTTACCGAGCCAAAAGAGCGGCAAATACAAGCCCTTCCATTCAATGACAGGGTAGTACAACACGCATTAAACAACGTGATCGAGCCTGTTTTAGAACGGGCTTTTATTTATCACTCTTACGCATGTAGGAAGGGAAAGGGGGCGCATATAGCATCCGAGCATTTAAGCCGTTGGTTATATGACCTTCATGTACAGCACGGGGAAGCGGTATATTGTTTGAAAGCCGATATATCAAAATACTTTCACAGCATCGACCATGACGCGCTAAAGCGCATTATCCGCCGTAAAATCAAATGCAAGCGGACGTTATGGCTAATTGATAAAATCATTGACCATAACGGGCTAGGGACGCACACGGGCATACCAGTAGGCAATTTAACCAGCCAAGTATTTGCAAATGTGTATCTACATGAACTTGACAGCTATGTAAAAGAAACCTTGCGGGAACATTACTACATGCGCTACATGGACGATTTTGTATTACTTTCCCATGATAAAGAGAGCTTGCGGCGTACTTTGGCGGATATTGAGGGCTTCTTATGGGAAACGCTTAAACTAAGGCTTAACCCTAAGACTTATATTTTTAAGGTTAAGCAGGGCGTAGACTTTATAGGCTATCGGCATTGGTGTACTCATAAAAAAGTACGCAAAGGAAGCGTTAAGCGCATACGGAAGAAAATTAAGCGGTTTATAGAGCGTTATGCTACCGGGGCTATAGACTTTCAAACCGTGAATAAGTCTATACAAAGTTGGCTAGGGCATATAAAACACGCTGATACTTTCAATTTACGTAACAAAATATTAAGCAGTATCGTCTTAGTCAGAAGGGAGAACTAAACATGCACGAATATACCGGGATTTATGAAGCGATAATAGAAGCTACAAATAGCGAACTGATATTATTTTTTATCATTATCGCTATAGTTGTGGCTGTGGTAGTAGCCCCTCTTTACATTGCCATGCTCAAAGAGCGCAAACATGCGCGGCAATATGAGCGGGAACGGGATGAGCGGGTACAAGTCCATGAGCGGGAAAACCGCCAACAGATAATTGACGTGGTTAAGGAAAATAGCGCAGTTATAGCTTCCCTTAAAACCACCTTAGACAATAACGGGGCTTCCGTGGGTAAGGCTTTGGAGCGGGTACATACCCGGCTGGACGGCCAAGACAAGGTAATAAGGGAAAACTCCACAGACATAGCGCAGATCAATACAAAGATGTCTAACGTGCTGGATAACCAGCGGGAAATGTCGAGCAAAATCAATAAAATATTTGTAGTAGCGAACGGCGGGACAACGCCGCCGCCAAGGGACGGCGGCGGGGAATAGAAAGGACGATGAGAAATGAACTTTACAATTAAGCAACCTAACCCGGCATTAAACTTTAGAAGCGTACCACAGCGGCGGGCGCGGACAGCGCGGATCATAATTCACCATTACCACCATGAGCGGGCAACGCCACAGGACGTACACAGATGGCACTTAAACAACGGCTGGATCGGCTTTGGTTATAACGGGGCTGTAGACATGGACGGGACTATATGGGAAGGGCGCGGATGGGACAACGTAGGCACTCACACGGGCTACAATAACGGGGACAGTATAGGCATAGCCGTACAAGGGCGTTTTGATGACAATACCCGGCAAATGCCGGACGCGCAATACAACGCGCTTGTATGGCTTATCAAGCACCTTAGAAGCATTTACGGCAATATTGCCATACTAAGACACAGCGATCTTAACGCCACCGCTTGCCCCGGTAGGTTTTTCCCATGGGAAGAACTGTTAAGGCTTCAATATCGCGGCGGCGTAGAAGCAGAGCCGCCGATCCGTACCGTTACACTTGATATTTTGGGGCGCGTAGAGGATATAAGCGGCTACATTGAAAGTGGCGCAACATGGGTAAGGCTAACCGAGATGGGTGCGGCTTTAGGTTTTGAAGTATCTTGGGACGAAACCCGCCGCATACCAGTAGTAATGGCGCCGGATGGGGCGGTATACACACGACAAAGCACCACAAACGCAACAGACCCGCCGCCCACCCGCCATGTTGCTATAGATATTTTAGGCGAAGTACAGCATATAGGCGGCTACTCTGAGAGCGGCGCAACATGGGTAAGACTTACAGAATTTGTTAAGGCTTTGGACTTTGTGGCCGCATGGGACGTGAAACGGAGTATACCAGTTATAAAACCGTCAATACCAACAGAGTACACGGCGCTTACCCTTGACCACGTAGATGAAAAGACCTTGACAGCGGCGGCGGAAGATATAACCCTCTTAAAGACTATTACCCATTGGGAAGCGCGGGGAGAGGACGAAAAAGGGCAAATCTTAGTTGTCAATGTCATTAAAAATCGCCTTAATAGTCCGCGCTTCCCTAACTCCTTGCGTGAGGTTATCTTTGCGCCGGGGGCGTTCACTCCAACACAGCGGGCGGACTTTGACACGGCTTCACCAAACGCCCGGACTGTAGCGGCGGTAAATAGAGCCTTGGAGGGCGCGGACTTTTCGCAGGGGGCTACATTCTTTCATGCTATAAGCCATTTAACACCGGACGCATGGCACGAACGCGCCGCAAGAGAGGGGCGGCTTGTTATCCTCTTTGATCATGGAAACCACCGCTTTTACAGGGAAGCATAGGAGGGCGGCTATATGAATCCTTCACCGTTTTTAGGCGTATACCGCAACATGGCTGGGGAGCTTATAGACATGTTCACCGGGCAAACGGTAACGGCGGATCAGATAATACCAAAAATGACCCCGTTTTTAGGTGTATTCTTTGACGCGCAAGGGAACTTACACGATCTAAGCGAGTTAAGCACCGGAAGCGGCAGCGCGGCTACCACAGCGGCGCAAGTAGCGTATAATAATGCCGCGTCCGGGCTGGCCGCTTCCAGCGTACAGCAAGCGGTAGACGCTTTGGCGGTACTGGCCGCAAGTCTTAACGGGGAAATTGTAAATACAAACAACTCTTTAGCCGCTGAAATATTAGCGCGTGGGGAAGTACAGGCCGCGCTTTTTGCTTTGCAAAACGATGAGCAGGGCGTAGCCCGCGCTATGTGGGGCTGGCAAGACCCGGAAACTGGAGCTATAACGCCGGGGGTATTGACGGGCGCATATGGCAAAGGCCGCATACCTACGGTAGAGGAACAAATAACCGCCCTTTGGGAAGCGAAAAACACCTTAGAAAATAAAATAAATGCGCGTTTGTCAAATGTGAAGCAGGAAGCGTACACGGTAGATATTGACGAGGGCGAGGGCGCGGTAGTTATTCCGGGGACACAGGGGGATGGGCTTATGCGCCTAATTATTAGGCGGCATAGCGATCATGTGTCAGATGTTTATTATGGTATGCTTACCGGGGCTAATAGCGGGAAATCCTACACGGGCGGAACTTACTCAACTACCGACTTTGGGAAGGGATCGCAGATTGTGGACTTATTAAGACCGCTGGGGCAAAATTATGCCCTTAGTATGATGTGGCCTAGCGGGGTGCTTACCTTTGAATCCCCAGACGTTATGGCATGGACGGTTACGGTAATCCGTGAAACAATTACAGAATAACCACGGCATACAAAAAAGCCCCGGAAGCCTTAACAGGCCGCGCCGGGGCTTTTTGTTGTTTCTTTGCTGGGTTACTTGTCATACATAACAATGTCATAAAAAACATTTTCGGATATTATTTCTATATCCAAGCCGGAAAGTTGGAATGTTTCAGCCTTTACGTGCTTGTTACTTTTTCCGCTTTTGCTTTTATTATAATCCGTTACGCCTAAAATTAGGTAGTTTGTTTTTTTGGTTACGTTATCAGCACACTTACCACCAAGATCGACCACTATCTGCATTGCGTCCTTACGGAGCATTTTATCAAGCGTACCCGTGAATACGCATATTTTACCGTATAGGGGATGGCTTTCGTCGAATTCAGTTACAGCGGTATTAATATCTTTAGCAGAAGCTCCACGAGCATTTAGCTTATTTAGGGCTACCAAGTCTATATTGTTTTCTCTAAAGTACGCGCACATATGGTTATATACATCCAGCGTACAGCGACAATCATTTATAGCCCTATGCTTTGGCTTGCTTTCAACCTTAAAATAATCGGCCATATCAGCTAATCTATAACCATCGGCATCCTTAAAGGCATTGCGGGCGATCCGCATTGTGTCTATTAGATTATTGGTAAATGGGATTTTTAAGTATTTAACACAACAGTCATATAAAAAATTAATGTCAAAATGCGTGTTATGCCCTACAACCACATCGTTGCCAATAAATTCTAAAAGGCCGGGTAATGCTGATTCAATCACGGGGGCATCCTTTACCATATCATTAGTAATTCCTGTTAAATCTGTTATAAAGCTACCTATAGGGCTTTTGGGTTTGATAAGCGTGGTATATTCGTTTTCAGCCTTACCAGCAACCACCCGTATAGCACCTATTTCTATTATTTCATCATACATAGGATCAAGCCCTGTAGTTTCAAAATCAAGCACAACAAAACTTTCGGCAAGATCAAGTAGGCTTTTGCCCTTCTCTTCCCTTTTTGGCCTATCCACAGAAGCGGGGGGAAAAGAAACCGTAAGGCTAAGGCCGCCGCCCAACTCTAAAACTTCATTAGCCACCATATAATACCCCTTTCTTATGGCAATAAATTATCAATATCATGTATCGCTTTTTTTCGCATTAGTCATCTTTGGGATAAGATTAGCACGTCCGCCCTGATAAAGTCAATGGCAAATAGTTATCTTTTGGATAGGGCGGTACAGAATATGAAAATTTATAAATATAACGGCAAGTGTAATATATCCGGCTTAAAAATACGTGAAAACAGGGAGGGGTCAAAGCTCTCACAGGATCAGCTTGCGGTGCGTCTACAGCTTGAAGGGGTAAACTTAAACCAAAAAGCCATTAGCAGAGAGTATCCTCGAAAACTATTGCTACCAATTGTTAGCGAGCTTTGTAGTGGCAATGCTTTACCACTTGCATACGAGATGATGTCACCCCGACATGGAGGTGAGGAAAACTGCTCATATGGGTAAACCCTGTGATTGCAATGGGTTCGAGTTTTCGAGGAAGCTAGCAGAATAGAAGCAGGTGAGCGCGTTGTAGCAGATTATGAGTTAAGGGCTATAGCAAAAGTATTGTCTGCCTGCGTATACACATTGTTAAGCGAAGGATAGAGCGGCGGCGAAAAGCCAACCGCTCTATTTTTTTGTCCAAATTTCAAAATAAGTATTGCACATATAATAACGGTATGATATATTGTGCGTGAGGTGGTTAAAATGCCAAGTGCAAAGACAAGCGCAAGTAGGCGATACAATGAAAAGGCGTATGATAGGATTGAGTTTACTATACCAAAAGGGGGAAAAGCTGAAATTATAGCCGCCGCCAAAGCGTCAAGCATGAGCGTAAACGCTTTTGTTAAAACGGCTATCAATGAGAAGATCGCCCGGAGCGCAAAGAAAGAATAGGCAAGAAAAAGCAGTATAAAAACCCCGCCTTTACATGAAGCGCGGGTTTTTTATAACCCTCACTTATCCCAAACATGACTAATAACAAAGGGGCGTTCTTATGAGAAAATTCAAGCACTTTACATGGGATGATAGGCTACGACTTGAAACCATGCTCAAAGACGGGAAAACTCCAAAGGAAATAGCGGAGCGGCTAGACTTCCACATAAGTAGTGTGTACCGTGAAATTGAGCGCGGAGAGTATGCACACAAAAAAACGGACTGGACTTTTGAAAAAAAGTATAGCCCGGAAATTGCGGATCGCAAGTATCAAGAAAGTTTAGCGGCAAAGGGGGCGGGCTTAAAAATCGGGAAGGATCACGAATTAGCCGCCCATATCGAAAACAAGATTATCAATGACAAGTATTCTCCAGCCGCCGCCCTCATGGATATAGCGCGGCACGGCCTTACCTTTCAAGTTAATATATGCGTTGCTACGCTTTACAGTTACATAAGCAAGGGCATATTTCTAAACCTTACAAACAAACACCTTCCCATTAAGGCAACACGCAAACAAACATACAGGCGCGTCCGCCGCGCTCATGCGCCAAAAGGCGAAAGCATAGAAAAACGCCCGGAGGAAATAAACGAACGGGAAACTTTTGGACATTGGGAGATGGACACTCTAAAGGGGAAGCGGGACACAAAGCGGGTGATCCTTGTGCTTACGGAGCGGCTTACAAGAAATGAAGTAAAAATACCTATGGCTGATAATACAGCAGAAAGTGTAAAAAAGGCATTGGACACATTAGAGCGGCGGTATGGTGAAATGTTCCCGCGCATTTTCCAAAGTTTCACGGTAGACAATGGAAGTGAATTTTCAGATTGTGACAGCATGGAAAAATCATGCTTGCATGAGGGGCAACGGACAAAGCTGTTTTATTGCCATCCCTATAGCAGTTGGGAGCGCGGAAGTAATGAGAATCAAAACAGGCTTATCCGGAGATGGATACCGAAAGGCACACCGCTTGAAAACTACACCGATGAGGAAATAGCAGAGATAGAAGTATGGTTAAACAATTACCCCCGCGCAATTTTTCAAGGCCGGGCGGCGGCTGATCTCTTTGAGAAACACATCGCAAGCCTATGTTAATAATAAACCCCTCCGCGCTTCCGCTTTTATCGTGCGCGGGAAAACCGCCCGCACACAATAAAAGCGGCCTTGAAAAATTATTTAAATTATTTTCGCATTTACTATTGACATTTTCCTTAAAAACAGATGCCTAAAAAAACAGGTGCCTAATGCCTATGACTGCGCCGTATAGAACTGGTTGGTGCAGGATGTATACAATTAGTGCTTTTCGTCCGACTTTTGGAAAAATAGGAACATTGTATTCGTAAAACCAGCCCGGCAGCCTCCTGTCGCGGATATATATGCCTGCCCATGTCCCCAGCAAGAACACAAACAGCCAGGGTACTATCGGGAAGTAGTCGAAGCTGACAAATCCGGCCTGCCGCCAGCCCAGCATCGACACCGGATATCGAAGCCATGGGTGCTCGCATATAACTTGGATGTGCCCCACAGCGATTGCGCCTGCTATAAGGAGCGCCAAAAAGATGATAGGCGTTGCTGTTTTGGGCACCATGTCCCAGAGTTTTTGCGTCAGCCCGAAAAAGACCATGCTAAAGGCGAGCAGGTGCAGCACTCCCCACCATATGGGCATATCAATGATACTGGTGACTAAAGTTATCACCGCTGCGATCATTAGGGCGAGCAGCCCGCGTTTTACGTTGCTATGCGAAAATCGCGAGGAGATGCCGGACAAAAAAATGAACAGCCCTGCAAAAAACGGTTGCAGAATGTCGAAGACAGGGTTTGAAAAGAACCACTGCGGCGCACCAAGGAACGCTGTCAGGTTGTACAGAAGGTGGTATGCCACCATCAGCACTACTGAAAGACCCCTTAGAGCGTCGATTATTTCAATGCGGTTGCTTTTATCTTGTTTCATGGGCATCATTATACTGCAATTTGATGTTGCTGTACATAGCCAGTGTGGTATACTCCCATATGGGGGTGGTTGCTTTGAGCACTGTAGTGATTCTTGCGGGTGGAAAAAGCCGCCGGATGGGGTGCGATAAACTTGCGCTTCCGCTGAATGGGGGCACTTTGCTTGAGTCAGCGGTCAGGCGGTTTGGGACTGCTTTTGAGGATGTTTACATCAGTGTCGCTGATGCGGCTAAATATCCTGAGGTCGACGCCCAGCGGGTCATAGATGTTTTTCCAGGATCTGGGCCTCTGGCGGGTTTGCATGCTGCGCTTTCTTCGCTGCCTGTCGACGGTGTTTTTTTGGTCGCGGCGGATTTGCCTTTTTCCAGTCCTGAGGCGGCTTTATTTATCATGGGGCTTTGCGGTGATTGCGAGGCTTGCGTCTTGCGACTCCCCGATGGGAGGCTCGAACCGTTGTTTGGGTTTTATCGGCGGTCGCTTTTGGGGCGATGCGAGGCCGCTCTGCAAGCTGGCGACTTCAAGATGACGGCACTCCTGGCTGAGGCGTCAACTCGTTTTGTAGAGCCTGGCGAGATTGGGGAGCTTTGGGACGCACGGATGATTATGAACCTCAACTATCCTGAGGATTACGAGAGGATTGCCCGATAGTTTCCCGGGCGCTTTGCAAAAGTCGCTGTGCTATCGGGCAGTTTTTCGGATACCCGGCAATCTGTAACGGCGAAGCCCCTATTTTACGCAGTACAGACCATGTAAAATAGGGGCGCCTAGGGATGAAATGCGCAAAGCCCTAGGTTAAGTGACAGAAGAGGGGTTCCCCTTGCGTGCAGACATTGTCCTCATGCAAAGAAGCACGCTTACAGTGAGGGCGATGCCTATAGGCAGGACAATCAGCCAATTTTGCACAACACCTGCCAGCAAGTACATGACAAACGAAAGCGCGGCAGTAAAAAGCGCATAGGGTATTTGCGTCTGAACATGCTCAATGACACCGCACTTGGCTCCGGCAGACGACATGATTGTGGTGTCGGAAATGAGTGTACAATGGTCGCCAAACACTGCTCCGGCAAGGCAGGCCGAAGTCGCGATGATGAGCAGCTCCGGGGGGCCATGATCCATGATGACCAGCACAATCGGAAGAAGCATGCCAAACGTGCCCCATGACGTGCCGATTGAAAAGCTGATAAGGCATGCAATGACGAACACAATGGCAGGCATGAGATTCATGAAACTGGCAAGCCCGCCTTCCATTATTCCAGTGATAAAAGCAGGCCCCTCCAGCATAATATTAAAACGCTTGAGAGCAAAAGCGAACGAAAGAATCAAAATCGCCGGAATCATTGCAACCAAACCATTGGGGATGGTTGCCGCCATATCAGAAAAAGGCATGACGCGGCGGCAAAAAAGGTAAATAAATGAAATCAGCAGTGCCGCAAGAGAACCAAAGGGCAAACCAACGGAAGCATTGCTATTTGCAAAAGAATCAACAATCCCGGCCCCCTCGAAAAACCCGCCGGTGTACATAAGCCCGACGATGCAGCCGACTATGAGAAGCGCAAGTGGAAGAACCAGGTCTATTACGCGCGCCTTGTCGCTGGTGTTCTCATCCTCGGTGTCCTTGTAGGGGCGCCCGGGCGTGGTGTACAAATCACCATGATTCATAGCGTTTTGCTCATGGAGCTTCATAGAACCGAAATCATACTTCATGAACGCAATGGCGATCATCATTGTCAGCGTGAGCAAAGCATAGAAATTGTAGGGAATGGACTGGATAAACAACTGGAAACCATCAATCCTCTCGGCGACTGCAGCCCCGCTCTCCCTCATGTCGTTGACAACTCCCGTGACTGCGGCGGCCCATGAAGAAATCGGAGCTATGATGCAAATAGGAGCGGCAGTAGAGTCAATAACATAAGCAAGCTTAGCCCTTGAAACCTTGTGCCTGTCCGTAACCGGCCGCATGACGCTGCCCACCGTCAGGCAGTTGAAGTAGTCGTCGACAAAAAGTACAAGCCCAAGCCCGATGGTAGACAAAATCGCTGTTTTTCGGCGTTTAATCCTCTTTTCCGCCCATCTGCCATATGCTGCGGTGCCGCCGGCTTTGTTGACAAGGCAGATGTAGATGCCAAGCACTGCCAGGAACACAAAGACTCCCATGTTCCACCTGCTTGCCAGGCTGGTTATAAACCCGTCCACGACGACGCTTTCAACCGCAGTTATTACGTTAAAGTTCGCATACAAGAGAGCGCCGGCAAAAATTCCAACAAATAACGAAGTGTAAATTTCTTTTGTAATCAGCGCAAGCCCGATAGCGATTAGCGCTGGCACAAAAGCCCAGAATGTAGAGCCAAACTCATTCCCTGTGCCCTGATAAATCAGCGCAGCGATTATGAATACTGCAAGTGCGATGATTAGCACAAGGGGCTTTACATATGACCTTTTACCTGTTTGTTCCATCAAGAACCTCCTTTTCTACAGCCCGCCGTTTTGTTGCGGCTGCACTTAACCTCCCACACTGAATTTTTGTGCACTCCCAAGGGGACAAGAAAAAATCCCGTCCCCCACTAACACTGTTGTACCACAGTAACTAACAAATAGCAATGGGAAAAGGGGTAATTATAGCACCAAAAGCTAAAAAAGAGATAAAAAAATATCCAAGCCCAGACTTCCACGCAAAAAAGCATGAATTTATTGCAGCCGTAGGCGTTTGCGCCTAGCCCACTTTGCCTATGCGACTAATCCACAAGCCCTGTTTACCATCAAATATTGCGAAACGCTGCATACTCGGCAAAAGCCTCTTGCTGAGCCTTTGCACGCACCTTGATGAGGTGCGTGACATTCTCGGCAGCCAAAGCCACTACAGCCCCGTCAACCGAATTGTTATGGACCAAATTTCGCAAAACCCTCATAGAGTCTTCGGAGCTCATCCCGGCCCTGTACGGCCTATCCTCCGTAATTGCAGTGAAAATGTCCGCAACTGCCATTATTCTGGAAAGCTTGGAAAAATTCTCGCCCCTGACATGGAAAGGATACCCGCTGCCATCAAGTTTTTCGTGGTGGTGCGCAGCCCATGTCGAGATATGCTCTAGACCTTTGATTTTGTTGAGGATAACGTACGTGTAATAGGTATGCTTCCTCATCTCATTGATTTCCTCGTCAGAAAGCGCGCTGTTTTTCTCCAAAATATCGTTGGAAATAGCAAGCTTCCCGATATCATGAAAAAAGCCCGCAATCTCCATCAGCCTGCATTCACGCTCTGAAAAACCAGAAAGCCTTGTAAGCTCCAAAGCAACAGCGGCGACGCCGCTTGAGTGCGTCGAAGTGAACCTGCTCCTATAGTCAATAAAATGCGCAATGACTTTTGCAAAACTGCGCAGGGACTCCAAATCGACAAGCTCCCTAGCATTGCGCAGCCTATCCGGAAGAGTGTAGCCGGCAGGGACTAAGCAAGCTTCAATCCAAAAATACTCCAGCCCCTCAAGCTCTTTGAGGGCCTTCAAAGAATCCGGATGGAACATGGCCCGGTTTGTCTCGATTTCGCGCATTATCCCGGGCACCTGCCCAAAAACCTCCTCTTGGTCGCTAAGCATGACAGACACCCTGTCAGCAAGATGGACAACATGGCTGCCCTGCGGGACACCCTCAGTAGCCTCGCCATAGTGGGCATGGTGATGTTTTATTATTGCGGCAGCATTTGACAGCGGCTGAAAGCCCTTCAAAAGGTTGTATCCCATTACAGAATGTTGGTCGTATGAGCTGTCCCTGAATTTGGACTGTATGACATCCAAACGCTCCTCGACCGTAAAAGCGCCTATATCATGCAAAACAGCCGCCAAAACGATGTCTATGACCTCATCGTCCGGCAGGCCCATCTGCACTGAAATACGGTATGAAAGATATGCAACCTTTTTATGGTGGTTGTTTAGAAAAGGGGACACCAAGTCCATTGCCTCAGATATGCAGGACGCAAAGTCAAAAATAGAAAATTCGGGTTCAGTAAAAATGAGTCTCACCTTCCTGCGCAAGCGGAGCAGCTGCAAGGCATGAGCCTGCCACATGCTGGTGTATTGGAAATGAAAGCATAAGCCGCTGCTTACGCTTATTATTGAACTGCAACGCTCGGCAGATGTAGCAACGGATCAACGTTGGTGCCATCTACGATGACTTCAAAATGCAAATGAACGCCGCTCACCCTGCCAGTCCTGCCCATTCTTGCAATTTTCTGCCCCTGGCCTACCCTTTCGCCAACACTGACAAGAAGCTCTGAGCAGTGCGCATAAAGAGTGACTTTTCCATTATCATGCCTGATCTTTATCATCAAACCAAAAGAATTGTTCCATCCAGAGACGATAACCTCGCCGCCATCTGCGGCATAAATAGGCGTTCCGTGGGGAGCGACGATATCTATGCCCAAGTGGCGCGTAGAGCCGACCGTTGAATTGCGGGGGCCAAAAAGGGAAGACAACCTGCCTTCGGTAGGCCAAATAAACGTGCCGGCAGAAGCCGTAGAAATGGGGGAATCTGCTGTCTCGAAAATAAAATCATCAGATTCGCTGCGGTTGGTGTGGGAAAGCGTGATCACCGTACCCAACATAGGCCTATTCTGAGAACTTCTAATGGGCGGGTCGCTTATGGCGGAAAGCTCAAGATCAGGGGACTCGATATCATACCAATTAAACTCAGCCTCATCCTCGGAGGGCAAAGCAATCGCAGACAAATCAATCAGCATAGTGCCATCGCCAGAATCCTCGATTAACTCTGAAAGCGGATAACCTCCAATAAAGGGGGGCATATCCTGCAAAGCAGGCTCATCAAGCAATGTTACCCCAAAGTCAAAAGACTCGGCGACAATAGACGCATTGTGCGCAAGAGCTAGGGATACAGGGACAATGTCAGCAACAAATGCCCCGCCGTGGGCTAATATATCGTCACTGGCGACGGTTTGGTCGACAACTGCGTGCACGGCGGGAGATTGCTGAGATATTTGGGACAGCGCACTTGCCGGGGCGACTGCCAAAACCAGCACAGCAAGCCCTCCCGCAACACATGACCCAGCCCGGGCAGTCCTAGTTTTTATAGGTATCGACTTATCAAAAACGAATGACGACTGCAACTTTATAACGGCTTCGCGCAACCTGACCGCCAAAATCGGAGCTAATTCGTCATAACAGTCTGTAAAAGCCCAAGTAGTGGCAGAAACGGTGCTGCTGATTAGCTGTGTAATTTCTTGTAACTTGTGTTGCAGCTTGCTTAGCTGCGGTTGGGCGGAGAGTTCTGCTGAATCCATAATTCACCTGCAATGCAAAAGTTAGAAAAAGTTGTAACACCGAGGATACTAAAGGTTACAAAACGGTTACTTCTGCATTCTACAGCGAAAAAAGGCACTTGTCAATATGTTTTTGTAATTTAATTGTAACTTTGTTGAAACCGCTTGCTACTATTCAGTGCCAGCCAAGCATAAAATTGGCAAGCCCAAAGGCATCGTCAAGCCGAAAACACGGCTTGCCGGTACTTTCGGGGGAGTCCGACACTAGGGCGATGCACTCATCGGGCGGAATCGGAAATGGATTGCCCGTTTCGCTGCGCCTGACGGCAATTTTTGGCCAAGCCCCATGCTTGTACCCCTCGGTGATAATAATATCCACATCTGTGATTTTGCTCAGCAAAGCCTCGAGCCCAATAGGCCTGTTTTCCATTATTGCCGCCTTGGTAGAGGAAACTACAACCGTGGTATCTGCACCTGCATTGGAAAAGCGCCAGCTATCCTTGCCCTCATGGTCAATGTCGAATTCGTGCGCATCATGCTTTATGACAGCGATGCGCAGCCCGCGGGATTTAAACTCTGCAACAAGCTTCTCAATAAGCGTTGTCTTTCCGGTCCCGGAAAAAGCAACGATAGAAAAAATTGGTATGCCATCCATACAAACCCTCCACAAAGCAATGGAGCCGAGACCGGGAGCGGCCGTCGGCGTCCATTCCTAAATTATAATTGCACTTATGGTTTCCAGGTCGCCGCATTCGTTTTTTCGTCGCGCAGGCAGTTGCGGCTGATTCCCAAAATCTCGCGAGCGTCCTGAGCCGTCGCAATTTCGCGCCCTGCAAGCTTTGAAAGCTCAACGGCGCGTTCGACAAGCTGCAGGTTCGTGGCGACGACGCCGCGCGAGAAGTAGATATTGTCCTCCAACCCGACGCGCAAACCGTCGCAGCCCAGCGCAAGGCCCGCAAGCATCATTGGCATATGGCATCTGCCAATGCCAGAAACGCTCCACGTCGAACCAGCAGGGAGCTTGCCGACCATGAAAGCGAGATTATCAGCCGTTCCGGGCATTGATCCGCCCACGCCCATGATGAACTGCAAGTGTGGGGGCTTGGGAATGCCGTGCTTCTCTACATAGAACATCGCAGAGTCGATATGCCCGGTATCGAAAATCTCGAACTCCGGCTTCACGTCGCACCTAACGACCTCCTGTGCGAGATAGTTTAGGAAACGCGGGTGATTTTCAAAAATGTAGGCATTGTTCCAGTTGAGCGTGTTCGGGTCAAATGAGCACATTTCCGGCCGCAGCGCACCAAGGTGCTGAATCCTCTTCTGGTCTTCATATTCGCCGCCGGAGGTCGTGAGGTTGACGACTACGTCAACACCTTCCTTCTTGCTCCTCTCGCGGATTAACTCTACGCATGCAGTAAACTTGTCTATGCTCATGGACTTGTAGCCGACTTCCATTTTGCCGTCAACTTCCTTGTCCTCGCGCACGTGGATATGCACGATGGACGCACCGGCCTTTGCGCAAATCATAGTCTGCTCGGCAATTTCCTCCGGTGTATAGGGAACAGTGGGGGCAACCTCCTTTTTAGTTCCCGCGCCGCAGAGCGCAACCTGAATAATTATCTTATTAGATTTAGCCATAATTTTTCCTTTCAAAATTAGAATATTTTAGAACCTGTATTTTGATGGACGGGAGCCGCCTCAACAGCGGCTGCAGGCTTTTACACGGGGTCATCCATAAATTTCTTGGCGAGCTTGAAAACCTCAAATAGTTGCTTGTCGCGCTTTGCCGAAAGCTGCGCCTTGTCTACGCCGGAATAATCATAAAAGCCCTTGCCAGTTTTAAAGCCAAGCTCTCCTTTGTCCACGTGCGATGCGAGAGTCTTGGGCATGTCAACCTCGGGGGGCATCTTATAGCTCTTGTTCTTAAAGTTGTTCGCAGTCATATCAAGCCCGCCGAAATCCGCACGCTTGCAAAGCCCAAGGACTACGGCACGCGGGATGAAGCTTGTCTTCACGGCTTTGTCTATGTCCTCCGGAGTGCAGTAACCGTTGTCCAGCAAATAGAAGAGCTCCTGGTTTAGGCACATCTGCATACGGTTTGCAATATAGCCTTGAATAAACTTCTTCATAAGGACTGCGGTTTTGCCGCATTTTTCAAGCAGCTCGACAGTAACGTCAGCGTATGATTGCGGAGCTTGCTCTGCCTTGACGACCTCGACCAGCGGTATAAGCTGCGCAGGAGCATACCAGTGGGCTATAACGGCCTGCTTTAAACGATTTTTTGGCATTAAAGCAAAAACGTCAAGCCCCGAAGTGTTTGAGGCGATGATTGCGGTGTCGCTAACCACTTTGTCAACCTTCTCGAACAATTCAATCTTAGCGTCCTTGTTTTCTACGATTGTCTCCTGAATGAAGTCGGCGCCCTGAACCGCCTCTTCTACCGTTAGCGCAAAGCTCACGCGCTTGAAAGTGTCCTCCAGCTTATCCGCAGCCAGCAGATCCTCCTCGACAAATGTTTGCAGGCTCTTATAGAGGGCTTCCTTTGCTTTGTCGCGAGTCGATTCACTACGCGTCCACATAGTGACCTCGTATCCGCCCATAGCAAACATCTGCGCTATCCCTGGGCCCATAGTGCCGGCTCCAAGGACAGCGGTTTTTTTGATATCGTTAAGCGTCATTATAACTCCCCTTTCGTTAATAAAGTGGAAAGGGGCCACAGCAGCACGCAGGCTGGCAAAGCCCGCCCAATATGCCACAGCCCCTGTCCAAAAACTTAGTCCTCTTAATTTAAATAAGCACTAAGCATTTATTTAACAGCGCCAGTCTCCCAAGCTACCAGCCTGACGAAACCGCCGTCTGCCATTTCGCAGCGGAACGGGAATGCAGCAACCGTCATGCGCTTTCCTGTGACCTGGTCTACATCGCCACCGGCGTTTTCGATTGTGCAAACGCCATATTGCATGAATTTGCGGTGGCAGTACTCGTAGTCAGGGAACTCAACAGCAGGATCTTTGCCGGTTGCTTCACGGTAAATCTTGTCAAGCCACGGCATTTCCTGGCTGAGCGGATGGTGCCACAGAGGAGCGTCGGTTGCGCCCCACGTGCCCGTGATGCCTTTAATCTTCTTCTCAAAGATGAGCCAATCGCAGACTTCGGGGCCCATGCCGGGGTAGTAGTTGAAGTACTTGTCGTTATTGACGCGCCAGAAACGGTGGAAGCCTGTGTTGACGATAACCCAGTCGTTTTCTTTGATTTCGAGGCCGTCTTTTTTGCAGGCTTTCTCAAAATCAGCGGGCTTAAGCTCAACCCAGACGTCTCCGAAATCTTTTGGCACGCCCTTTGCTTTGTCCCATTTGGCGTTAAATTCGTCATACAGGTGTGTCATATCGAGGATGACGCCTGTGCCGATGCAGTGCTCGAGAGGAATCTCATCGAGGCTGTAGCCATACTTTTCGCGATCTACCTCTTCAAGGTGAAGCACGTGATTCGGTGCGTCCATGTGTGTTGCTGCGTGCAATGTGCCTGTGTAGGTCATCGTGCGCTTATGGAAACGCTCCAAGTACTGCCCGCGCGGGAAAAGAAGATCCTGACGGGGGCCTGGGAATGGCCACAGCGGGGTGTCAACGCCCCATGGGTTTGACAGGTCATAGATTTTGGGCATCTTCGACTTGTCGAGGTAGAATTTGCTCTTGTCTAGCGGCATGTATGCCATAATATGTTCCTCCTATGGTAAATTATGAATGATTTTTTCCTTGCACTACTAATCTAAACCTTGGTACAATACCAAAGTCAAGCAGTTTTTGTTGGACTTTACGCCAAAATCAGTTATAATGATTGCACAACATCCATCATAATGAAGGATTCCGGGGGGGTTAAGAGTGCGCTACAAAATTGGGGATGTATCCGGGATATTGGGCATTTCATCCGACTTAATACGCTACTACGAGGAAAAAGGCGTGGTTTCTCCGACTAAAGACCCAAACAACAACTACAGGTATTATGACACATGGGACATAAATTACCTGATAGACTGCCTTTGGTACAAAAATTTTGGATTTGGCATTGAGCAAATCGCAAATATGGTCTCCGAATGCTCCTATGGCGAAATTCTCGAAAGGCTTGAAAAAAAGGGGGTGGACATGCTGGCGGAAATCCGCCGCCAAGAACTGCTGCTCCAGAGGGTTAAGCTCTTCTGCGAAAGGCTTGAAGGCACGAAAAGCGCCCTGGGAAGATGCGAATTGCGCTACAACGCCGAATTCGTAAGGTATATCAACCGCCGCAATTTCACATATGACAACAGCCCCGCACTGAGGGATTTGGCCCGCAGATGGCTAAAATACATGCCTTTTTCGAGGCGGTATTTTGAGATGCCGCAAGATGCCAATCCTGAGGGAGGGTACGAGTGGGGATTTTCGCTGGGGATGCAATATGTGGAGGAATTTGAGGTGGAGGTGAAGCCGCCGGTGGAAGTTATGCCTGTCCGGCTTTGCATCCACTCTGCGTTTAAGATTGTGGGCAGGGATCAATTTTCGTCGCAGCATATAGATTATATGGCTGAATATGCAAGCGAAAATGAGCTGGAAGTGATTGGCGCCGCTTTTGGAAATCTCGCTTGCAGCGTGGTCGAAGACGGCGAGCCGGCAGGCTATTTCGAAGCGTGGCTTCCGGTGCGCAGCAGGGATTAACAGTTTATTCACCAAAGAGTGAGGGGCTGCATGTAAAATAAGGGCATATATTTATCCAAATCACGAGGTGTGAAAATGTCAAAGAAAGTGCTTATCGTAGAAGATGACGATAATATCGCCGAGCTGCTCAGGCTTTATTTGGAAAAGGATGGGTTCAGCGTTGCCATTGCCGAAAACGGAGCAGTGGGCGTGGCTGAGTTCGAGCGGTTTTCGCCGGACTTGGTACTGTTGGACATAATGCTCCCTGTGCTGGACGGCTGGGGCGTTTGCAGGGAAATACGCGCTGTTTCGAATGTGCCGATTATAATGCTCACGGCAAAAGGCGAAACAATAGACAAAGTGACCGGGCTTGAAATGGGGGCAGACGACTATATCGTAAAACCCTTTGAAGTAGGCGAGCTTATAGCGCGGGTCCATGCAGTCATGCGTCGCTTCGATTCGACAGGGGTGGCAGAAAGCAAAAGGCTGACATTTGAAAACCTCATAATAGACATGGACTCCTTCGAGCTTTACGTTAACGGAAAACGCGTCGATGCCCCACCAAAGGAAATGGAGCTCCTATTCCACCTTGCATCATCGCCCAACAGGGTCTACACGCGCAACCAGCTGCTTGATGAAGTATGGGGGTTTGATTACTTTGGCGACTCGCGCACAGTTGATGTCCACGTTAAGCGCTTGCGCGAAAAGCTTGAAGGCGTAAGCGAAAAGTGGTCGCTAAAAACAGTGTGGGGAGTCGGATACAAATTCGAGCTGTTTGATTGAGCAGTCGCGAAAGGACAGGATGAAACAAAGTCTCTACTTCCGAAACTTTCTAGCAATCGCCCTAATAGTGTTTATTAGCTTCTCGCTCCTTGGCGTGCTGTCGTCCGCTTGGAACTACAGGCGCCAGGTATCGGAAAAAAGGGCTAGGATGACTTTGACGCTTCAAGAAACAGCTAGATATGTGACAGTGCAATACGTGTACAGCGGTGTGGATCTGGGGGGGCTAAGCCTGAGCATGTGGCTATCGTTTACCTCCGGAGTGTCGGGCTTTGACTTGCTGGTCACAGATGCGGACGGAGTCGTTGGGGCATGTTCGGGGAGAACTTTCCAGCACTTTGGGATGCAAGTGCCCCAATCGTCGCTTCAGTCTGCATCCGCAGGCGGGTACAACGTGCGGCTGACGACAATGGGGCAGATATACCCGGAAGTGCGCAGGATAGTGGGCGTGCCGCTCACAAGAATGATAGGCGGAGAGCAAATCATCTTCGGCTACCTGTTTGTCTCAAGCGATATGATAGCGTTTGCCAATGAATGGCAAGCATTTTCCGGGGTGTTCATACTTATTGCGTTGAGCGTTATGGCCCTTACTTTCGCAATATCATTTCTGGTGACAAAAAAGATGGCGGAGCCGCTCAAAGAAATGGTAGGGGCAGCCAGGCGCTTTGCCAGGGGGGACTTTTCCGTGCGCATTGCTAGCTCAAGCAGGCAGGATGAAATAGGCCAGCTCACGCAGGCCTTCAATGCGATGGCTGACTCTCTGGAAAGCTCTGAAACATTCCGGCGCGACTTCATAGCGAATCTTTCGCACGAGCTCAAAACTCCGATGACAGTCATTTCAGGTTTTGCCGAAGGCATGCACGACGGCACCATACCGCCGGAAAAAAAGCAGAGGTATTTGGATGTGATTGTTTCCGAATCGCAAAGGCTGTCCAGGTTGGTTAAAGGCATGATGGAGATGTCGTCGATTCAAACTGCAAAATCAGACTCGATACTAGACAGCAGCTTCGACATAACCGAAGTGGTAAGGCTTGCCCTGCTCAGCCTGGGCGGGAAGATTGAAGGGAGGCGGCTCGATGTCGAGGCAAATTTTCCCGAAGAAGCGATAATGACCCGCGGAGACAGTGATGCAATCACGCAGGTGGCCTACAACCTCATAGACAATGCCATCAAGTTTTCAGAGCCAGGGGGAGTCCTCGGGCTTGAATTGTGGAAGCAAGGCGGACTTGCATATGTTTCGGTAGAAAACCATGGGGAGACGATTGGAGACGACGATTTGCCGCATATCTTTGACCGATTCCACAAGGCGGATAAATCAAGGAGCTTCGACAAGAGCGGGGTCGGGCTGGGGCTATATATCGTAAAAACCATTTTAGACAACCACAACCAAGATATTTTCGTCGAGAGCCGTGGTGGCGTAACTAAGTTTATATTCACTTTAGCGATAGCGCCGCCTGCCCAGCAAGCAAAACAGGGGGCAGTGGCAAGAGAGCATGGGCCAGGGTCTAAGCCGCGATCGGCACTGTAGGGGCGCAGCTATGGAGAGCTCTCTATTTAATCTTGTCCAGAGATATGGGTCCTTGTCAATTTCCGGGATGTGCAAAAATGCGGGAAAAACAACAGCTCTGAACAGCCTGGTAAAAAATTATCCGGAAAACGAAACCCTGGCGCTGACATCCATAGGTTGGGATGGGGAGAAAACGGACACAGTCACAGGTACGGAAAAACCCGGAATATACGTCCGGGAAGGGAGTCTCTTCGCCACATCAGAAAAGCTCCTGCGCAGCTGCGACGTAACAAAAGAGATACTGGAAACAACAGGCATATCCACGCCCTTGGGAGAGGTAGTGCTGGTAAGGGCGTTGAGCGATGGGAACGTCCAGCTTGCAGGGCCCTCGATTGTGGTGCAACTGATTGGAATTTCAAAACTATTTCGTGAGCACGGTGCCAGCCGTACAATCATAGATGGGGCTGTAGGGAGAAAAACGCTGTGCTCCCGAGCGCTGGCAGAAGCCACGGTCCTGTGCGCAGGCGCATCCTATAGCCCAAGCATGGAGGAGACCATAGCCGAAGCGGCCCACATGTGCAGCATTTTAACAACAGCAGAGCTTCCAGAGCTCAAGCAGCAAATGGGGGAAGGTCAGCCAAATGGGAAATACATTATCATAGGTCAGGAAAACCGGCACCTGCCGGACGAAGCCGACATATTAGCGGAGATAAAGCAATCAAAAGCCCCCCGTTGTCTCTACATTGAAGGTGCGCTAACCGACTCCATGCTAGACCCTCTCGTGCGCTCAGGGCTGCTTAGGGAAATGAAAATAGCGACCAGGGATGCGAGCCGCCTATTAATTTCACGAGAAAGCAGCCGAAAGCTAAAGGCAGCGGGAGGAGAGCTCGCCGTACTAGAAAGCATAAACCTAGCGGCAGTGACAATAAACCCATACTCAGCCTATGGCAACCACTACCACAGAGAGATGTTTATGACAAGAATGAAAGCCGCCGTCCCCTTGCCGGTGGTTGACGTAAGGGAATAGGAAAACATGCTTACCCACGAACAAAAAAACCGCATAGGTTTTACGTATGTCCTAAATCAAATTCGCCCTGCCTCGCCATATGGGAGAGATGCGTTGCGCAGCACTCAGGCCGCTTGTCCGGGGCAAGAGGAGGTTTTGAGGAAGGAACTGCAGAACATAGCAAAAACGCTAAAAACCCTGCCGCAGGCGCAGGCAGCTTACGCAAAGCTGGAGCAAGTGTTCCGCCAAACAAAAGACATCCGCTCGTCAATAAAGCGGATAGGCGGGCAGCTCAGCGAAATCGACCTGTTTGAAATAAAGCAGTTTACGCTCCAATTGGAAGAAATAGCCCCGGCTTTCGATGAAATAAACAAATCGGCGAAATACCATGGCATAGCCATAGAGGGCATGGGCCCAGCGTTAGCCATCCTTGACCCGGAAGAAAGCAAAGTGGCATCCTTCCATATCAGCAGCCGAAGCTTCCCATTGCTGGCAGAGCTCCGGGAAGAAAAAAAGAGCATAGAGCGCAAGCTCCGCTTAACGCCTGACGGCAAAAAGAAAGCCGAGCTGCTGTCGCAGCGCTCAGAGGTCACAGCGCGGGAGCAAAAAGAAGAACTAGAGGCGGCGCTCTGGCTCTCGAAAGAGCTAAAGCCGTGGCAGGACCACCTGCTGCAAAATACCGAGGCGATAGGGCGCATGGACTTGACGATGCAAAAAGCAAAGCTCGCCAGCGCTGGCGACGCATGCATGCCGGAAATAACCGGGGAAGGCATCAGCTTCACAAGTATGTCAAACCCGCAAATGGAAAATACCCTCGCTGAAGCGGGCGGGCAGTTTACGCCGCTCTCGCTTGAATTGAAGGCGGGCACAACAGTGATTACCGGTGCAAATATGGGCGGGAAAAGCGTGGCGCTCAAGACTCTGGCTCTTAACGTCCTGCTCATACACTGCGGTTTTTACCCCTTTGCGAAAAAGGCGAACTGCCCGCTACTAGATGGCATCCATATGATCTCAGACGACCTAGAGGCGGCAGACCGCGGCCTTTCCAGCTTTGGCGGAGAAATAGTAAAGTTGCAAGAGGTTTTGTCCGAAGTTAGGGAGGGGAAAGCCCTGATGCTTCTTGACGAATTTGCGCGCGGGACAAACCCATCAGAAGGGGGCGCAATCGCCCGGGGGGTATGTGCCTATATGAGCAAACAAAAAGCGGTCACTGTAATGACCACGCATTATGAAGGCGTAGCGGCACTGGCAGGTGCGCACTATCAAGTAGCAGGGCTGCGCAAAATAAAGGATCACCAGGCCCTTTCCGGCGAGCTGGCGAGCACCCCGGTTGGGGAAAGGGTAGCAAAAATTGCGGGCTATATGGACTACGGATTGCTGCATATTTGCGCAGGCGAAAAGCTGCCAAAGGACGCTATAAATATATGCCGTATGCTGGGGCTGCAAGATGAAATAATAAGCCTTATAAATGGGCAGCTTGAATAAGGTGGTTACAGGTAAAAGGGTAGCTGCTGTCGGTCGGTTTGCTGTGTTTTTTTTGCGCAAGTAGGGCGACAAGACCCGTACTAGCGAGAAAAACGCAGCAAATTGACCGGCAGCAGCGCAGCAGCGGATAGTTTGCAGGGGCAAGCGTTAGCAATATCAAATGGTAGGATTTTCCCAAACGGCGAGTTAGAGCTTTACAACAGAGATTTTGAGGGATATAATTAGAAACCAAAAAGCGACTTGCGCACGATGCGCACGAATTTTATTTTCAAGCAACTTGGGCGAGCATCAAAAATATTGAAACAAAAAAGAATTGGGAGGTATGATGATGGAAAACGCAACCAGGGAAAACATTATGTGGAGAGAAGCCCTCCGTATAGGCGTCGACAATATTGATGAGCAGCATGAGGGGTTGTTTAAAAAAGCGCTGGAATTGCTGGACGCAGTCAACAGTACAGGGGAGGAGCGCAAGCAAAAATGCATTTCAATAATACTCTTTCTGAAAGACTACGCCATCCGGCACTTTGCGGATGAAGAGGCCTATCAGGAGTCAATAGGCTACAAAGACTTTGCCTTGCACAAAAAAATACACGATGAATTCAAAAAAGACATAGGCGTACAAGAAAAGCTGCTGGTTGAATCTGATTTTGCCGACAAGGTGGTTAAAGAATTTACTGGCATGCTTATTGCATGGCTCCTGTACCATGTGTCCGATGCCGACCAAAGAATTGTAAAGGAAACAGAAGAGCCAGAAATTTTGCATGACTATACCGACATAGTGTGCGAAAGTATCTGCAATATGTGGGCTATATGCAACATTCTCGACAGCAAAAATGTGAAAAGGGTCGAAATCGACTTCGAACCCCATGATGAGGACTTTGTCGTATGGGCGGATTTAGACGGAGGCGCATCTGGGCACATAAATATCGTCTACCCGCCAGATTTCGTCAAATATCTTGTAACCTCGGCGACGGGCTTTGAGCCGGAGAATATTGGAGAGCTGGAGTTGTCGCTGCTGATAACCGTATCAAATTTCATTTTCCAGACCATAAGCGAGCTCATTTCCAAAGACAAAAGCATCAGTTGCTTTGCGCATCCAGCTACTATTTCAAGCAAATATGCAATAGATTCCCATGAAAGAATTGTGCTGGACACGGGAAAAGGCGTAGTAGGAGTCGGCATAACGCTGGAATAGCTGTGTCAGCGGTACTTGATGGGGGCAGCGGGTACGCCAACAGCAGTGCAATTGGGCGGAATATCCCTGACCACAACGGAGCCTGCGCCAATAATGGCGTTATAGCCGATGGTTTTGCCTTGGATGATGTTTGTGCCGGTGCCAATTTCGCAGCACGATCCAATGCAGACGTTGCCCGAGACGTTCACGCTTGGGTATAACGTGGTGAAATCGTCCAATTTGCAGTCGTGCCCAATAGTGCAGTCCCAGTTGACAACAACAAAATCACCGAGCGTGATGTTTGTAGTTAATATGCTAGACAGGCAGATGATGCACCCCTGCCCGAACTCTACAAATTCTGAATATCGCACATCCTCGGCAAAAACCGTAGGAAACTCAATTAGCAAATTGCTTTTAAGCCTGTCATAAATGGCTTTTCGCGATATTGAGTTTCCGACGCATATCACGGCGCAAACGCTCTTTTTCGCACCCAGGAGCCAAAGCGTATCCCCTAAAACCGGGGCGCCATTGATTTCTTTGCCCTGCAAATTTGGAGCATCATCAACAAAGCCAATGATATTGTACCTATTTTTGCAATAGCTCGACTGGCTAAGCTGCCACAGGACTTCCCTGCCAAAGCCGCTTGCGCCAACCAAAACGAGGTCTTTAATTTGCACACAAACACCCCCATCCGCTTAGTGTAGTGTACAACATCGCACCTTGCAAAACAAGGGCAAGGCTTTTTAAATGTTAAAATTAACAAAAAATACTATTGGAAAATGAACGCCGTTTGTAGTATAATGCGGTTGTGGGGTCGCAAAACTGCACACGTTCGCTATTTCGCTGTCGTGAGCACATGAAGCGCTATGAGGAGATACCTCCTTGTAGTGCGCTTTTTTATTAAAATACGCAAAGGAGCAATACAAATGAAAGCAACCATAAAGCTAAGGATGAGCACCCAAGATGCACACTACGGGGGCAACCTAGTGGACGGGGCGCGCATGCTCGCCCTATTCGGCGACATTGCAACAGAGTTGCTGATACGAAACGACGGAGACGAAGGGCTGTTTAGGGCATACGACTCAGTGGACTTCCTGGCGCCGGTATATGCGGGGGACTATATAGAAGCCACGGGGGAAATAACAGAAAAGGGCAGCACATCTCGCAAAATGACATTCGAGGCAAAAAAAGTCATTGTCCCGCGCCCGGATATAAGCGAGTCAGCCTGCGACGTGCTTGACGAGCCAATAGTAGTATGCAAAGCCAGTGGCACATGCATAGTCCCAAAAGACAAACAAAGACATTAGGAGAAAAAAGCATGGAAAAACTAATAATAACAGCCTGCATCTGCGGCGCCGAAGTGACCAAGGCGCAAAACCCCGCAGTGCCATACACCGTGGAAGAAATCGTGCGGGAAGCCAAAAGCGCAAGGGAGGCAGGAGCCTCAATCATACATCTGCACGTGCGCGAAGACGATGGGACGCCAACCCAAAGCGCCGAACGCTTCAAAGTCTGCATAGACGCAATAAAGAAAGAATGCCCCGACGTAATCATCCAACCCTCAACAGGGGGGGCGACAGGAATGACAAATGACGAACGCCTGCAGCCCATAGCCTTAAACCCGGAAATGGCGACGCTGGACTGCGGGACGTGCAACTTCGGGGGAGATGAGATATTCATTAACACAGAAAACATGATAATCGACTTCGCAAAAAAAATGACAGCCAAAGGCATAAAGCCCGAAGTAGAATGCTTCGACAAAGGCATGATAGACACAGCCATAAGGTTAAACCGCAAAGGCATAATCCCCTCGCCGATGCACTTTGATTTCGTGCTGGGCGTAAATGGAGGAATCTCGGCAGAAGCGAGGGACTTAGTATTCATGGTGGGCAGCATTCCCCAAGGCAGCACATGGACAGCCGCAGGCATAGGCAAGGCGCAATTCCCGATAGCCGCGTTGGCAATAATAATGGGGGGACATGTCAGGGTCGGCTTTGAAGATAACATATACATCGAAAAAGGCGCACTCGCCAAATCAAATGGCGAACTGGTGGAAAAAGCCGTCCGCATGGCAAAAGAGCTGGGGCGCAAAATAGCGACTCCGGCAGAGGCCAGGGCAATACTGGGCCTTAAAACTCGGTCCTAGCATGCTGCAAGCCACAGGGCATCCGGGAAACTGCATTTTTGATGCGTATCCCGGGGGCGGGAGGCGGCAGCCGCTAAAGGCAGCTTTTCGCGTGCTCTGTCAACACTTTCAAGGAGGAACAAGAAATGGCAGAAAAAGGCAATAAATACGGAACCCACAGAGTCGTGGAACCACAAGGCGTGCTGACGCAAGCGGCACAAAGGATCAGCAATGACATGGCGAAGCTATACACCAACGAAATCATATGCGACGTGATTTCGCTGAATATAGACTCCGCGTCATTCACCCAAATCAAAGAAACCTGCGGCAAAGACCCGCAAAAAATCGAAGAAATGATACTTGGCATAGTCGGCGAAAGAGGCAAAATGCAAAACCCGGTCACAGGCTCCGGTGGCATGTTTATAGGGACTGTCGCATACATAGGTAAGGACCTGAAAGACCGAGGCCTCAAAATAGGCGACAAGATAGCGTCATTAGTATCGCTGTCCCTAACCCCACTCAAGATAGAAAGAATCAAAAAAATCCATATGGACATAGATAAGGTCGATATAGAAGGCAAGGCAGTCCTGTTCGAGAGCGCAATATACGCAAAACTCCCCGACGACATGAGCGAAGCCCTGGCTCTGGCAGCCCTTGACGTCGCAGGGGCCCCGGCTCAAACAGCAAAACTCGTCAAACCCGGTGACAGCGTCCTCATCCTGGGGGCAGGAGGCAAGTCAGGCATCCTGAGCGGATTTGAGGCCGTAAAAAGGGCAAGCCCCACCGGGTCGGTAATTGCGTCAGTGCGCAGGGAATCTCAAGGCAAGGAGCTAATAGAGCTGGGCTCCTGCACCGATTACATAGTAGCAGATGCAACACAGCCGGTGGATTTGCTGGAAAAAGCCCTGGAGGCAAATGGCGGGAATGAGTACGACATATCAATCAGCTGCGTAAACGTGGAGGCCTGTGAAATGGCGGCGATCCTGCCCGTGCGCAACGGAGGCATAGTCTACTTCTTCTCCATGGCGACTAGCTTCACCAGGGCAGCCTTAGGCGCAGAAGGGGTAGGCAAGGATGTGACCATGCTGGTGGGAAATGGCTATACAAAAGACCATGCGGAAATAACCCTGCGGGAGCTGCGGGAAAGCGAAAAAATACGGAACCTGTTCAACGCAAAATACATCTAAGACAGCCCCTGTCTTTACAATTCCCTTCAAGGAGGCACATAGGTATGAATGCAAGCAAAAGAACCATTTTCCAAGGAATACAAGAAAATGACTGGAATGACTGGACATGGCAAATCAGGAACAGGGTTGAAGCTCTGGACGAGCTTAAAAAAAGCATAAATCTTTCCCCTGCAGAAGAGGAAGGCGTGGAAAAATGCCTACAGACCATGAGGATGGCTGTGACGCCGTATTATCTATCGCTAATAGACCCGGACGACCCGGACGACCCCATACGAAAGCAAAGCATACCGACCGCAAATGAACTCCGAAAATCAAAAGCAGACCTGCTCGACCCGCTCCATGAAGACGGAGACTCCCCGGCCCCAAACCTCACCCACCGCTATCCCGACCGGGTGCTGATGCTGATTACGGATCAATGCTCCATGTACTGCCGGCATTGCACCCGCCGCAGATTTACCGGGCATACGGATGCAATGACCCCGGCAGATATTGTAGATAAGCAGGTAGAATACATCCAAAACAGCCCGGAGGTACGCGACGTGCTGCTCTCCGGTGGCGACCCCCTCACATTATCGGACAGCCGCCTGGAAAGCATCCTGCAAAAGCTGAGGGCAATCGAGCATGTCGAAATAGTTCGCATCGGCTCAAGAATACCTGTGGTAATGCCACAGCGGATTACTCCGGAGCTATGCGACATGCTAAAAAAATATCACCCCATATGGCTAAACACCCATTTTAACCACCCGCGGGAAATAACCCCCGAATCGATAAAAGCCTGCACAATGCTCGCCGACGCAGGCATACCCCTTGGCAACCAGTCGGTACTGCTGGCAGGTATTAACGACTGCATACATGTCATGAAGGAACTGGTTCACAAACTCGTAAAAATGAGGGTGAGGCCATATTACGTTTATCAATGCGACTTATCCATGGGACTGGAGCACTTCCGCACAAGAGTGTCCAAAGGCATAGAAATAGCCGAAGGCCTTCGCGGCCATACCTCGGGTTTTTGCGTGCCGACATTTGTTGTCGACGCCCCCGGCGGCGGCGGTAAAATACCAGTGATGCCCGATTACCTAATCTCCAGAAGCACAAAGCGCACGATACTGCGCAACTTCGAAGGAGTCATAGCCGCCTACGCCGAGCCTGAGAACTATGTTGAAACCTGCAAATGCGATGTTTGCACAGGTAAGCGCAAAGCCGAACTCTTGGGAGTGACAGGGCTGGAGCAAGGATTTGAAATAGCGCTGGAACCCAAAGGTTTAGCTAGGGCGGCGCGCAAATCTAAAAGGGAGTGAACTAGCAATGCAAAGCAAATTGAATTTAGACTATGCGCTGGTGGCAAAAGCTCGCGCCAGCGCCGCCCGGGTTGCGGAGGAAACGCAGGGGTTTATAGAAGAGCATACGACAGTGGCGGTGGAGCGGGCGATATGCCGCTTGCTGGGGATAGATGGGACAAACATTGTAGGCGCCCCCCTGCCGAATATCGTAGTAGACCACCTGCTGGAAAAGGAACTGCTCTCCGTGGGGGCGGCATATCATATAGGCAACACCATGATAGAGACAGGCTTTTCCCCGCAGCAAATCGCCGTGGAAATCGACAAAGGAGCGCTGGATATTGCAAAGCTTGCTACAAACCCGCCGGAAATGGCAAAAGCCAAAATCGCTCCGGCAGTGGATTGCGCAGTGAAGCAAATAAGCAACAATGCCCATAGAAGGAAAAAGTACCTCAGCGAATATGGCGAAAAGGAAGGCCCCCTTCTTTATGTTATCGTCGCCACGGGCAACATCTTTGAAGACATCACCCAAGCCAAAGCCGCAGCGCGTCAAGGCGCGGACGTTATAGCCGTCATACGCACCACGGGGCAGAGCCTTTTGGACTATGTCCCATACGGAGCTACGACCGAAGGTTTCGGCGGCACATACGCAACGCAAGAAAACTTCCGTCTGATGCGGGCTGCGCTCGACGAGGTCGGAGCCGAGCAGAAGCGGTATTTACGGCTATGCAACTATTGCTCAGGGCTATGCATGCCGGAAATAGCTGCGATGGGAGCGCTTGAGCGCCTGGACATGATGCTAAACGACGCACTGTATGGCATCTTGTTTAGGGACATAAACATGCAAAGGACTATCATTGACCAGTATTTTTCCAGAATGATTAACTCATTTGCCGGAATAATCATCAACACGGGAGAGGATAACTACCTGACCACCGCCGATGCAGTTGAAGAAGCGCACACAGTCTTGGCCTCGCAGCTTCTTAACGAGCAGTTTGCGCTAAAAGCGGGCCTGCGTGAGCAGCAGCAGGGGTTGGGTCATGCTTTCGAAATAGACCCTGAGGTGGAAGACGCATTCCTGCTGGAGTTGGCGCAGGCACAGATGGCAAGGGAAATTTTCCCAAAAGCCCCGTTAAAGTACATGCCGCCAACCAAGTTCATAACAGGCAACATTTTCAAAGCGTATGTACAAAACGCCCTCTTCAACGCCGCCACAGTTATGACGGGCCAAAAAGTGCACTTGCTCGGGATGCTCACAGAAGCGATTCACACCCCTTTTCTATCCGATAGGGCGCTGGCGATAGAAAATGCGCGCTACATCGAGCGCACAATGCGCCACCTGGGCGAAGAAATAGCCTTCAAGGACGGCGGAATAATACAGGAAAGAGCCGCCGAGGTCTTGAAAAAAGCCGCAATGCTGCTTGAGGACATCGAGCGCCTAGGGCTGTTCGCAACGTTGGAAAAAGGCGTGTTCGCCGGAATAAAAAGGTCGCGCGACGGAGGCAAAGGGCTTTCCGGAGTGACTCAAAAAGGGGAGCAATACTTCAACCCATTTGCAAAAAAAATGATAGGAGGGCCAGCAGTATGAGCAAAGGCGCCCACAATGCCCAAGAGCCTGTTTGCAGTGCCGCTCCGGATTTAACAAAGCTAAAGCCATATGGCGACACCATGGGCGATGGCAAAGTGCAAATAAGCTTTGCCCTGCCGGTGCGCAACGATGAAAAGGGGGTAGAGGCGGCAATTCGCCTTGCCAAGAAAATGGGCGTAGAGGATCCCAGCGTAGCCAGCCATATCCCGCTGGACAGCGAGTTTACTATGTATATTATTTATGGGTGCCTCACACATAGCGTGGATTACACAGAAATCCACGTGTCGGCGGTTAACGAAAAAGTTATGAACATGGAAGCCGTTGAAAATTATATCCGCGAGCGCATAGGTAGAGAAGTCATTTTTGTGGGCGCATCCACAGGTACCGATGCGCACACAGTCGGAATCGATGCGATAATAAACCGAAAAGGGCTCGCAGGCCATTATGGGCTCGAGCGGTATGAAATGGTGCAGGCTTACAACCTGGGGAGCCAAGTGTCAAACGAAGAGTTCGTTCGCAAAGCAAGGGAGCTCAGGGCTGATGTGCTGCTGGTTTCGCAAACAGTGACGCAAAAAGATATCCATATCCAAAACTTGACAGAGCTCATAGAGCTGCTGGAAGCCGAAGGCGTTCGGCAAGACTACATAATAGCCTGCGGCGGTCCCCGCATCAGCAACGAATTGGCAAAAGAGCTAGGCTTTGATGCAGGATTTGGCCCAGGCAAATTCGCCGAAGACGTGGCCACCTTCGCTGTCGTAGAACTGGCAAAAAAATTAACAAAAGCATAATTGACAGGTTCCGCCGCTTTCTGTATAATTCGGGGGGCTGAACAAATAGCAATAAGCCCAGCAGGCTTGTTTAAAAAACTTTTGAAGATACGGCAATTATGACGGCATTAGATGAAGGTGTAGATGAAAAAAAGAAGGTTAAAAGCTGTTAGCGCAATGGCGGCATTTCTGTTAGCCATGCTATGCATTCAGGATATCCACGGTGCTCGAGCGGTAACAACTGCCATATTAAGTAGTGCAGATACGTCATCTGAGTATACGGAATTGGCGGGAGCTGGGGACAGTGAGGCAGCGCCGATGAGCTTGTCCGGGTTTCTTGAATATGCGGGGCTGGACTTTAAGGCCTATCATGCGATGATGGCTGAAATAATGGGCGGAGGGGGATACCCGCATTTCCTCTCAGAAAACGCCCGGAGGTACGAAGCCTTTCAAGAAAAGAATCCCGAGGTTCCCTTTGGCGTGGTAATCGCATATGTCAACGCCAATGTGGACCTTGGATTCTATGAGGTTATAGAGCCTGTGGGCGACCCATACAACGTCAGTGCGCTGGTCAACAAGAACTTTGCGCTGCCGGCAGGGTGGGTTCCGGGCGACCTTGTGGATATAGGCTCTGGGCACAGGCTGCGTGAGGAGGCTGCGAGGTATTTGCCTAAGATGATGGCGGCGCTGAATGAAGATGGGCTGAGGATTCACGTCATATCCTCGTTTCGCTCTTACCGCACGCAGGCAAACTCCCATAGAAGGGCAGTAGGTAGGGTAGGCTTGGAAGTTGCCGATATGCAGTTTGCCAGGCCCGGGCACTCTGAGCATCAACTGGGGCTTGCTTTAGATGTCTTGCATAGGACGGGCTTTGCGTTTATGTCGCAAGCAAGGTTTGAAAATACGCCGGAATTTGCATGGATGCTGGAAAACGCCCACAATTTTGGTTTCATATTCCGGTACCCTTATGAATACACTGACATCCACGGTTATATTTTCGAGCCGTGGCACTGGCGTTTCGTGGGTGTCGATATAGCGACGGCGATGTACAATGAAGGGATTGCCCTGTTCGAAGAGTTTTACGGCAGATATCTCGCCCCCGGCGTGCTGGAAAGGGTGCGGGCGGATTTGTTGGGGCGGTCGACGTTGGCCGAGGTTAATGTGAATGGCGAAAGCTTCTACCTGCTGTCATACCGATTTGGCGACTGTTATTATTTCGAGATGCTTGACATAGCCTATATGCTCAGCGGCACTGCGGTGCAGGTTAGCTTCGTGGTGGACAGTGACTGTGGCACAAAGCGGCTGACAAGCCTCGAGCCCGGCGTGGGTGCGCTTAGTGACAGGCTTCTGAAAGATGTGGGAGGTCAGGCTGTGCTGGCCCCCCCGTCCAGAGTTGCAGTGGTTATCGATGGGGAAGAGGTCGAGCTGCCCTCGCGCAACATAGGCGGAAAGTCTGTTTTCAAGCTGCACTATGTTGTAGAGGCTTTAGGATTCGATTTTGAGCGTAGTGTGGGAAATGATGCGATTACAATAATTATTGACGAAGTTGACGTGTTTGCAGAGATTCTATCCCGGGCTCTCTCGGCAAACGGAGCTGCGGCAGGCCTGCGCTCCAATTCCACGGGGCTAATGGCGGCTGCAATTGCGGAGGTCGAAGCTGAAGCAATCTCCGGGATATCCTTTGTAGGGCTGGCATTCATAACACTGGCGCTAGTGTCCGGCATCGCCACTGCGATAGGGATATATGCACTTTACAAGGGCCGCGCATAGTGGGGGTTGAAATCCAAGCATATATCGACACCACTGTTGGCACAAATATGAGAGCTAAGGTTCTGCTCCGGCGGGGAACGGCCTCCGGCGGGCCACTTTTCTGCTCGTGCAGAAAAGGGACCAAAAGACACGCCAAGGGGATACCCCTTGGAACCCCGGGCTCGCTAACTCGCTGCGGCTCGAACAGAGCTCGCCTAGGACGAGGGAGGGCGCTGAACAATTACACCCCTCCGGTGCGTCAGCCGCTTCTAGGCGGCAGGCTTCGCAGAATTAGTTTAAAGAACTAACGCCGCTAAACCTTGCTACAGGGGCGGCGTTTGTTCTTTATTGACGTTGCGATGAGTTTCACCAGTTTGATTATATCCGGCAAGACTTTTACTGCAAACGCAAACAAGTCCCAAACGTTCAAGCTATCACTCCGCCCTGCCAACGACAGGCAGTTTTTTGCAGGCTCCTTTTAATCATTTGCAATCCGCCCATGGTGTACAGGCAACCGGTTAAAGTCCAAGCATACCTCAACACGAAAAACCCTGCCCTCGCACGACAGGGACACAGTCCCCGAATACTTTTTAGCAGCAGTCCGCACGGAAGACAGCCCGATTCCGTGAGACTGCTTGTCTTTTTTTGTGGTTGCGATGCTGCCGCCAACAATCAGCACGTCTGCCGGCACAGGGTTTCCGATGACAATAAACAGCAGCCCGTCCGAAAGCTTCGTCCGGATTGAAATCAGCTTAGGCTCGTCTTCTGGACACTGCGCACAAGCCTCGATGGCATTGTCCGCGAGGTTGCCAAATATGACGCAGATGTCAGCATGCCCGAGCATCCCCGGCGGGGATGCCCCCTCAAACTCGATGCGCGCATTCACCTTTGCCGCCGAAACGCTCATCTCGCTTAGCAGTGCGTCCAGCACATAGTTGCCTGTTTCAAAAGGGCAGTCAACTTCGCCAAGCGACATTTCGCCCGTCTGCAACAGAGAAAGTGCCCCATCGACATCGCCGCTGCGTAATGCGCCGACAAGGCCGATGCGGAGGTTGCTATAGTCATGCCGGAAGCGCTTGATGCCCTCATTCATTTGCGACATCGTCTCATAATGCGCAAGCTGCGCCCGAACCTGCCTGTCCATCACATCGGACAGGCTTTTATAGTGGGATTTCGAGAGGTAGTTGATAATGAGCAGCGGGCACATTATGCCTAGGATTATGATTAAGCTTGCGATGAGCGTGCCCATAATGTACAACCCCGGCACGCCATAAGTGACGGTATGTATCACGGAAAAGAGGGTCGCCAGAGATGCGCTGATCCACACAGACGTTAGTAAAATGGCTTTTAACAGCTTGCTGAGTTGTATAATCCCCTGAAAAATTCTGGCAAGAAGGCCTTTAGCATTCGCAAGTAGGCACACAGCCAAAAGCAGACAGTTTGTGGCTAAATCAATTATGACGTCATCAATCTCGCCAACAGCAATGATGCTGACAGGCCATAAAATTGAAGCCGCAAGAATTGTGGTCACTCCGAGAATAAGAGCAATAAGGTAAATGCACTGATTAATTTGCTCCCTGTGAAACAGCATATGAAACACAATCAGCGTGGCGATGAATACAGAGAAATACGTAGTAGCGGGGGAAAGCACATCCGAAGGAACAAACAGTGCGACGATGAAAGGAAATAGCGTCAATGTCGTGGCCGCTAAAAGGAACCATCTGATAGCTATCCCTGCTATGACCTGCTTCAGGCAGAGGTGCATTGTGCAAAGCAAGAGTAAGGATGAGATTATGGCTGCAATCATGTAAATCATACAGTTCTCCCAGGTCTCCTGAAAACGGCTGTAAAAATCAAGAGTATCTTCACTGCAAGAGCGGTTCGCTCTCAATATTTGGCGTTTTGCTCCACTAAATGTCACAACCCCTTGTGTTTTGGGTAAAGTTGTCACGTCAACTCAAAACAAATGAAGGGAGAAAATAGATGTTTGATGTTCTCAGAAATTTATTTGTATGGATTATTGGTTAAGACGAATATCCAAAGAGAAATCGGCAGTTGAAACCTGCCGATTTTTCTTGTCTGAGGGGCTAAGGCATCCGCCCCCTCACATGCGTTCGGAATGCTTCTAAGAAAGCCGCCTTATATTTTCGCCCAAAGGGTGCCGCTGCCCCATTTTTAAACAAGACCTCGCTTTTGCCATAAGTTCTTATGAAATTTAAATTGGCAATGAAAGCCTTGTGGATTTGGAAGAATATGCTCAGAGGCAATCCCTGCGCCACCCTTGCCATCGTGGTTGAGCAAGGGAGCGATTTGTCCTCCAGATGCACAAAGCACCTCTTGTTATCCGCTTCGAGATAAACTATGTCATTAGTCCGGACTATCACTTTGTTGCGGTCTACTGTGAGGACGATGGGGTAATCATTGCCAAACCGGTTGAAATAATCGTCTAGCGCCTTGTTTAAGTCATTGATGCTAAGCGGCTTTTTCAAGAATCTAAATGTATCCACCTCGAACGATTCATAGACGATGTCCTTGTAGCTTGTGATGAATATGATGACACAGTTGATGTTCCTCTTGCGCATCATCCTTGCCGCCTCAAGCCCGGTTATACCACCCATCATGTAGTCCAGCAGGACAAAGTCATATCTATGCTCCGACTCGAGAAAATCCTCGCCGCATGAGAATTCGTCAATCGATATTTCTAATCTACGGATATTAGAGTAGTCATGCAATGCGTCCTTCGCCGCATCGCGAAACTCTCGTTCATCGTCACAAATTGCAACCCGCATATTGCACACCCTTTGCAAAATAGTTTATAATAACGGCCGTGGCTCAGCCAGTGCGTACGGTGGTGTTACAAACATGCAAGCATTGTACATCGTCCGCACTAAAAAGTAAAGTGTCTGCCGAGCGATTTAGTCCAAGTTTAGCGCATAATGCTGCGCAGCTACGCGACCTGAGCACTGTCGATAAAACGCCAGAGCCGCAGACCTACTCGGTTTCGCCCTCAGGCATCCCTGGAGGCCTTTTTTTCCCAGAAGATGGTAAACATCGGTATTCAGCGCCTCGGCTACGGCCAGTACTTCGATATTGGTGGCCACTCTATATTGTCCCTCAAGCCGGGATAGGCTGGTGGCGCTGATGTCCAGGCCGTTTGTCTGGAGTTTGGCAAGCAAGCCTTTTTGCTTCATCTGCTTTTCTTCACGCAGCTCAACGACCTTCGTGCCGATTATATTCTTCTTTCCCGGCTCCTAGCATCTGTGCTTCATATAAGTGGAAGCCTCCAATCGTCAGCAGTGTGCAACGATTTTAAGGCGAAACAGGGCAACTTTAGCTGTGCCGCATACCGGAGTGAGCTGCATAAAATGCCGTTCGCTCCCAAAAACTCGCTTTATGTTCCGCTTTTGCTGACGAGTGGTTTGGAATATGTTATTGTCTATATCAGGCAAGCACATGAATTCAAAAAGAGTGGTCATAATTATGGAAAAACTTACTGCAAAGCGACAATTTTTCAATGTTCCATCATTTGTTGATTTATCAATAACAAACAAATGCAATCTGCAATGCACCTATTGCTACGCAGATGCTTGTCCGTCTAGCGAAGTTCATATGAAGTATACAACTATAGAAGCTTTAATCAGCGAATTTGAGACTGCGGGCGTGCATTATGTAAGAATTGCTGGTGGAGAACCTCTATTACACCCACAAATAGGACAGGTGCTTGATAGAGTAGGTCATTCAAGGCTTCTAACGTCCATAAGTACAAACGGAACCTTAGTTAATAGAGAAACAGCTCAGTATATCAAAGACTCAAATATTGATTGGGTGGTAGTGAGTTTAGACGGTCACGACAAGGAGACTAACAATGCAACCAGAGGCTCGTTCGACAATGTGATATCCGGAATAGAGAATCTGTTATCATTGGGGATTGTAACAAAATTAGCGTGTGTTGTAACAAAGAGCAATTATAGCTTCATTGCCGATATTATAAAGTTTTCATCGCAGCTAAATGTATGCAGTGTTGGCTTCTTGCTTTTTTCTAAAGTTGGAAGAGCTATCGACAATTATAATGAACTGTCATTAGATAAAGATTCTATTAGGGAAATAGTACGTACAGTTAATGAATTTAAAAAGAGTCCGATAAACGGATTACGTATAAACTTGGTGTTTCCTCACGAGAGCGCAGTTCCTTGGGAATTGAGTACGTCAGTTTGCCAAAGTGACATCGAAAAGTTCTGGGGTATTCCGGTTTCAGATATTAACACAAAAAAGCTAGGATGCAATGCAGGAATAGTTACTTGTTCAATTAATGCTAATGGTGATGTGTATGGGTGCGAGCAGTTAATGAACTTTCCAGCTATGAACGCAGGAAACGTTGCTAATGATAAATTCGTTGACATATGGAAGTATGGGAAGTCATTTAAGTATTTGCGTTCAATTGATTTTGAGGACTTAAAAGGGAAATGCGCTAAATGTGACCGTATAGGCTGCGGAGGAGGTTGTCGGGCTATAGCACTAGGTGTTACAAACGACTTCCTAGCTTTTGGACAGGAGTGTTGATTGCTTATGGATAGGAGTCTTTATTTTCGATACGCTGTCGGAAATATGCATTTGACTTGGAGAAAGGAAGGTAATGAGTACTGGGCACTCGAGCCTGAAGTTTTTGACTTAATCAACATAAACAAGGTTCAAGCAAGCTTATTGTACAAAAAAATGGTGGAAAGCAAAAGTGTTAAAGAAATCGTTGTCGAGTTAGGCTTGAAAGAAAGTAATGCAGACGAAGTAATAGATGAGTTTTTTGAAAAATGTAGAAAATTGAGGTTAATTTGATGGATATTCTCCTGGTTGTCCCTCCTATTTTTACAACAGAAGAAGGAATAGAACCACCAATTGGTTTAATTTCAATAGCAACATATTTAAAAGAAAATACTGATGTAAGCGTTGAAATAATGGACTTTGCATATGAAATTTTAGCTAACAATATAACTATATGCTCAAATCTGTATACTAAGTTAGCGGAGAAGATATTGGAGAGAGAACCTCTTTTTGTTGGCATAAGTATACAAAATATTTCGCTAAGTACAAGCATTAATTTGTCAAAAAAGCTTAAAGAATTAAATGGGAGAACACAAATAATTTTTGGTGGTCCGGGAGTAGATGGGCTAGAGACCGAAATTTTGAACAATTTTTCACAAGTTGATTTTATTATTCAAGGAGAAGGAGAAATTGCACTCGCAGAATTAGTAGTCGCTTTGAAAGATGGCACAAATCTCGCCCATGTGAGTGGTCTGGTAAGAAGAGATTATTCTGTGAAAGGTATCGTTACAAATAGACGTGCGCTAATCAAAAACTTGAATACTTTGCCTTCCCCTGATATGAGCTTAGTAAATACACCAGCCGCATACTCTGAAGCAATTGGATTTCAACGCACAGGAGTTAATGTAGAACTTGCAAGAGGCTGTGGGGGACGTTGTCATTTTTGTGGCTGTTCCTCGTTTTGGGGAGGAGTGAGGAGAACTTTTTCAGCAAAGAGTGTTGTGAATCACATCGTGAATCTTAAGCAAAAATACTGCATAGATCACATTTATCTTTCTGACGATAATTTTTTAGTAAACCCCATTTTTGCCTCAATTTTTTGCGATGAAATCATTCAAAGAGATGTGTCGATTTCATGGGATACGCGCGGAAGGATTAATAGCATAAATGATGAGATTCTTGCGCTCTTAAATAAAGCAGGGTGTAGCCATATACTTATCGGAGTTGAATCTACATCAAATGAAATATTAAAAGATTTTAATAAAAATATAGACTCGGAATCGCAATTCGACAAAATAATGTTGGTAATAAATGCAGGAATTCTTCCCATACTTTCATTTATTTTGGGGCATCCGCTCGAAACCAATGATAGCTTGCACCAAACTTTGCTTCTCCTATGTAGAATCTATGCCCTTGGCAGACCTGTGGCTGCTCACTTGCACATGATGACGTTAATTCCAGGTACAGCATTATACAGAAAAGAAATCGCCAACTTAGATGTCGAAAAGAAGATATTCAAGTGTCGGGGCTATAGAATCGGAAATGTGCCAATGCTCAAAGAGGATGAAGAACTAATTGAAAGGTATCCTGAGATTTTTTCATCATTTTACAATGTGAAAACGAAAAACCTAGACATTGAGCTGCTTGAATTTATATCTAAACATTATGTTTACCTTGTGCAAACTTTTCCGCTTTCATTTTATTTGTTGTATTTATACGAATACAACTTGGTAGATGTATTAAGCTCACTTGCTAAGCTCTTGGATGGTAACTATGCAAAAAATAGTCTGATAAGTTCATTTTTTAAATTTGTCCAAGGTAGTTACAAACACAGCGATTTATTAGAGATGGCTGAACTTGAATATAAATTAGACTTTGTTTCTAAGGCAAACCAAAGTGCTGAGTGCAATTTAATTTTAAATTACGATTTATTTTCTTATCGACAAAAACTAAGAAAGGGCATCCAATGCGTAGAGAAGCCTGCTTCAACTAGCCGAAAAAAGATTCGGATAACAGCAGATGGGGAAAAAATTTCTATACATGGAAAATCGTTACAGTGAAGGAACATCTCAGTATCATAAAAAGACTCATATCTGATTCACTTAAAGAGCACAAGAGAATAATTGCCTATTTCGTATGTTTTACCATAGGGAGCAGTACGCTCCCGGCGCTGTATGCGCTGTTGGTTAATGTTATAACCGCAAGCTTGACGGAAAATGGCACTATATTTTCTTTTGGGATTCATATTGCGGTGTTTGGCTTTATCATTCTTGCCTGTACCGGTGCAAAACTGTTTTGTCAATTCAAGGCAGATACAATCATGACCTATATTCGAATGACATTCTCCAACCGCCTTAATGCTAAAATGTTCGACATTCCATACTCTACGTTAGAAGAAGAGTCTTTTTTTGCGAAAAACCATCAAGCGTTTACGAGCCTAAACAGCAGTGAAGGGGGAGTAGAAAAAATATGCAATCTTATTTTCTACTTTCCATCAAACATCATAGCATTGCTGCTTTTATCCCTGCTCTTTGTCAACCTTTCACCCTTTGCACCTTTTTTAGTGCTGATTGCTTCAGCCGGCAACATATTGCTGAAAGTGAAAGCAGAATCTTTTCGCATTAACTTAAAGACAAAAATCGCTAGGTTGGAAAGAAAACTGGAGTACATATTTCGCACGACCCAAAACGATTCAAACAATAAGGAACTTAGACTGTATGATGCAAAAGACATTTTAGAGCTCAGGTCTACGGAAGCGTTAGAAGACATCAGAAAAGTACATAAGTCGATTAGAAGATATGATTTTAAGATAAATTCCTTTTTCTATATTTTTTATCTGCTCATAATGCTGCTATTTTACTTCACCATAGTTGAGCAGTTCCGCAATGGGCTGCTCAGCATTGCCCATGTACTTATGTATACGACGGCTTTAGTGCAAATCTTGTTAATAACGGAGAACATTGCATCTGATAGTCGTTCGTTTATTTCCGAGCATAGAAATGTTGCCGAACTATTTGACTTTCTTTATGAGCAAAAACCTGACTCTTCTGAAACGAAAATGCAAGATGCTGCCGAGGCGCACGGGCAGGCGGTTCAGGCGGTCATTAAAATAGAAGGTCTAAGCTTTAGATATCCAAATTCCGCTGAAAACACGCTCAAAAATATTAATATCAAAATCAATAAGGGCGAAAAAATTGCGATTGTAGGCTTAAATGGCGCCGGAAAATCGACCTTAATCAAATGTCTGACGGGGCTTTACAAAAAATACTCGGGAACAATCGAGTTAAGCGGGGTTGATTTGCAGGCTGCTCCCCTCGCCTGGGTAAGCGTGCGCATGGGCGCGCTGCATCAGGATGTATGTTTATATGCCTTTTCTCTAAGGGAAAATATTGCATCTGCATCGGAAGGGATAGATGAAGAAAAAGTAAAGGAAAGTCTCGAAAAAATAGGGTTGTCAGACCTTTTAGCAAATTCACTTGACTCCACCGTCTTTAAAATAATGGATGACCAAGGCCTTGAGTTTTCAGGCGGCCAAAAGCAAAAGGTAGCTTTTTCTAGGTTGTTATACAAGCAGCCTGAAGTATTCATTTTAGATGAACCGACGTCGGCGCTTGACAGCGTAGCGGAGGAGTCGCTTTTGCGTGAAATAGAGCAAGCGGTGCATAGCGGAACATGCATTTTTGTAACGCACAGGCTGCCTTCCATAAAGCATTTCGACCGAATTGTTGTGATGCACGAAGGGCTTATTGTCGAAGAGGGCGAGCATGCGGAGCTAATGTCTCTGCGAGGTCAGTACTATAAGCTGTACACAACGCAGCAGGCATATTACGAGGGCTAAGGAGGACTTTATGACATTTTTATCTCACATAAAGGCCGTATTGACCTTGGTGCATAGATGTTCGCGCAGATACCTTCCTTTATCCGTTCTTGAATGTCTCGTGCATGCAGCCAGCACTTTGCTAAAAATCATTTTCCCGATGGTATTAGTGAACTTTTTGTTGAATCAAAATTATAGCGCTTCAATGCATGCAATCTTCGTTTTAGTGATTTTGCTCGTGGCGCTGGAAAAAGGAAACTCCATGTATTCGCATTGGATGGATGATGAGCGCAGTTTGGTCAACTTGAGGCTTGAAAAAATTCTGTCTGAAAAACTCTTGAGTTTGGACTACTCAACAATTCATGAGCCCGAAATTTTAGATTTAAAGGCGGGGGCCAGCTATGCGGTTTTGTCGTATCGAACTTTAGAAAATGCGCTAAAGCACATAAAGGAAGTTTTGAGTTCTTTGTTCATTGTTGTTACAAGCTGTGTGCTTTTGTTCGCAATAAATATACCTGTTATGATAATTTTAATACTGGGCGCAGTTCTTCAAATCGTTTTTACAAATCAGCTGAACAAAAAATTATCAGCATATTTTCAAGGACTATATAAAATAAACCGAAAATTCGACTGGTTTAGTGCGCTGAAATCCAACTTAGCGTATCAAAAGGACATACGCCTGTTTGAAATGAAGGATATGATTGTAAGGAAAATCGAATCATACAACAAAGAGACAATAGAAACATTTGAAAAAATGAATAATATTACTTTTGTAAATACGTTTCAAGTAGCCACGCTGAACACGCTCTTGCTGGCGGTCGGATATCTCATGAGCGGAGCCCAAGTTATTCGCGGCGTCATTGGCTTTGGTGAGTTTGCTTTGCTGATTGGTTTAGTCGGACGATTAAGTGAAGCGCTTGTCAGCCTTAGCTCGGATGTTACGTCTGCGTTTCAGATGATAAAATTTTTAGAACCTGTTATCAGCTTTGTGAAATTGCCTGATAAAAAAGATTGGGGCAACGAGCCGTTAGATTCTATTCGCTCAATTGAGTTTAGAAATGTTAGCTTCAAGTACCCTCATTCCGAAAGCTATGCGCTCCGCAATATTTCGTTCGAGCTTGGCGACGGTGCGAAAATGGCAATAGTCGGCCCGAATGCGTCCGGCAAAACGACAATAGTAAAACTCATTTGTGCGCTTTATGAGCCCAACGAAGGGGAGATTCTCATAAATGGGAAGCCAATGAGAGAGTACGATTACGCCGCATATATATCGACCGTTTCAGTTGTGTTTCAAGATTACAACATATATGATTTTACTGTTGCAGACAATATTGCCTTAAGCTGTGTTTCGGACAAAGCTGCAATGGATAATGCGATTGAGCAAGCAAAACTGCAGCCTCTGATTGCTTCTTTTCCGCAAAAGGAACGTACTTTACTAAGTCTGCAATACGAAGAAAACGGAATAAATATCTCCGGAGGGCAAAAGCAAAGACTTGCTATTGCGCGAGCGTTTTATAAAAATGGGTCTCTGTTTATTTTTGACGAACCAGCGTCATCCTTAGATGCAGTGGCGGAATACGAAACATATCTTCAATACAACGATATGTCAAAAGATAAATTGTGCATCTATATATCGCACAAAATGGCGACAACAAGGTTTTGTGATAAAATTCTGGTATTAAACAAAGCTCAAGTGGACAATTGCGATTCGCACGAAAATTTGTTAAAAGATGCAGATTCTCTGTATTCAAAACTATATTTGCAGCAAAAAAAACAGTTGCAGCAGAAATAATTGGTATTTTTTGTTAGGCGCAGTAAGTGCAAATTAAAAGGAGATATGATGAGTAGGAATGATTTGGAATTTGAATTTGAAGAAACGGCAACCGACGAAGACTACATTGTCCTTGAGGAAATCTCACGAGTGCTCAGGCTTAATCCAGCGTGTGGTTTTTGGAAAAAGCAATAACCCATTCCTAATGCAACAATCTAATCGATACACCACCAGGCCTTTCATAGTAGTAAGAAGTTAAAACAAAGCGTTCTGCGCCTAACAAAGAATATCTGTAACTATTGCGAAAACTTCCACCAAGCATTGAAATTAAGGCTTGTAAATAAATAAGAGACCATCCTGAATTTTGCGTAAAACTTCAAAATGATGCAGAGTGAAGAGGCATCAAATTTGGAGGTTTGCTAATGCCAAGAATCAATCGCAGAAAATGAAGCAAAAAGACAAAGAAGAAAAGAATTATTAGAAATGCTTGACGGACTACGCTTGTTTCTCCTAAAGTCAATCCGGATTTCTGTTGCACCTGTAAAACATTTGCTGTATAGTAGTGTGCAAAGAGAGAAGGGGCGTGATGAAATTGGCAGCAACCAAAACAATAACCGTTCGAGTTGATGAGGCGACATCTGGAGTATTAGGGGATTGTGCAAAATGAGCTTAAAATCGCTTATGTCAAAATTGGTGGTTTCCACATTGTTGGTGCTTTTCGGCGCTATCCTAGCCGCTTTGTCTAGTCCAACTGTTTCGGTTTGGACTTATGTTATTATTGCAATTGTTATTGCGGCACTGATTTTCGGGTATTTATACTTACGAAAAGTTTCAAAAACACAAAATACAGATACCATGTCGGCAAAATCGGTTTTGCCGGATATTTTACGGTAAAAGAGATTTGATTGGTGAACACAGTGAGCAATAACACACAGGGCAACAAGCCGCGGATAGTGCATGTAGACATGGATGCCTTTTATGCCGCCGTGGAAATAAGGGATAACGCCGAACTCGCCGGCAAACCGCTCATAATAGGCGCGCTGCCATCGGAGCG
>Ga0209755_10000529_pt1 | contig 69168 bp, 71 predicted proteins | sample TergutCo191P1_FD_187301 | JGI IMG/M metagenome (GOLD analysis project Ga0209755, IMG submission 187301) | Cornitermes sp. P1 segment gut microbial communities from Petit-Saut dam, French Guiana - Co191P1 (SPAdes) (version 2) | ecosystem: Host-associated > Arthropoda: Insects > Digestive system...
GGCACAGGGGCCTTTTGGCCGCCGACGCCCGTCGCCGTATGCAGGCAAACAGCCTTGCTCGGTGTTTTATACTCGTTTCTGCTTTCGTCTTTGTTCGGTTTTCAGGGTGCAGAGTGGCACTGTTTGTTAGTTGGTGTTGATTACGGTGAGGTCCCACCCGTTCCCATTCCGAACACGGAAGTTAAGCTCATCAGTGCCGACGATACTTGGCTGGAGACGGCCCGGGAAAATAGGTATTCGCCAACACAAAAGCAAAAATCGGGGTGTAGCCCCGATTTTTGCTTTTGTGAATTAAATTAATTTAGTTAACTAGAAATATGAACTTATCAATGATTTCAAATGGGTGGTACGATTTTTTCGAATATCTTAGCCCTTCGTCGCCTACGTCTTCTTCTCTGTTGATAAACTCGATTTCGCTTGTTGCGAAACGCTTTACTAGCTCGTTATTGATAACTTGGTATGCTCCCCTATATGCGATATCCGCTTTTTCAATATGAACGAACATAACATTATTTATGTTTTCGCCGGCGGAAAAAGCCACAACCGAGCCATCGACTTTGAGGAGCCCGCCAAACATGCCGTACGCTTTGAAATTATCGAGGACTTCAAGTGTTTTGTTGTGATCCTCAATAGAAATATCGGACTTAAATTCAATCCCTGAGCTCAGGCGGATATAAAAATCCCTAACTTGTGCAAGGTTTTCAGCCGTAATTTCCTCAAAGATATGGTTTTCAAATGTCCTTTTAAAGAAATTCATATGGTTTCTTTGCCCATTGTACCTCCTGCCCGACAGAGTCTTCAAATCTTCGGCTCTGTACACATAGTCGCTCCAATTGACCTCTTTAAAAACTTGGAAGTCGTTGAAAGTTGTCTCTAAGAGGTCTATCTCGCCGCTTGTCACCGTGCAAAAAGAAATTCGCAGCCCTTCGCGCAGGCAATATTCTACGACTTTTTCTATGCAGCCGGACACATCCTTTCCAAGGGGGACTGTAAAGGCAGTGAGGTTGTCGCTATATACGACTTTTGTCCTAAAGACGACTGTTTCATTATACTCGGCATATTCTACTGAAAAGTAATCCTTCCACATAAAGGCTCCGCCGACAGAATTATCACAAATTTTATTGACAGAATATACAAAATATGGGCGGATTTTGTCAATGTCGCTCAACATAAGCTTCTTAAATTCTAGCATAAACTATTTTCCTTATTTGCTCGAATGGAATGGGCGCGATAAATCGCGCCCCTAGGTTAAAGTTTTATAAATTCGGAAAGCCCCTACTCAATCACCAAGCTATTGATGTCAATGATGAGGCTAATCGAGCCATCACCAAGAACCGCACAGCCGCCTATGCCGTGCATTCCGATGTTGTGCTTCTGAATGTATTCAGGAAGCGGTTTTATAACAGCCTGCTGCTCTCCGATAAGCTCGTCAACAAAAAGGCAGAACGTTGTTGATTCAGTGGTTATCATAATGAGTATGCCCCTGTCAAGCTCATCATAATCCGGTTCGATGTTGAAAATCCTGTAAAGCCTGAGCACTGGGTAGCACTCGCCGCGAATCATTATCATCTCGCTGCCGTCCGGGTCCAGGAAAACGTCTGTCGACTTGAAGGACTCCTGAATCGAAAGCATTGGAACGATAAAGACAAGTTTGCCGACGCGTAGCTTCATGCCATCGATTATAGCCAACGTCAGCGGGATGCGGATTTGAACGTTCATGCCCTCGCCTGGCGTGCTTTCGAGTGAAATCGTGCCGCCGACCTTGTCGATATTGCGCTTGACAACGTCCATGCCCACGCCGCGTCCGGAAAATTCGGTGACTTCCACATTGGTGGAAAAGCCGGGCGCAAAAATCAGGTGGTATGCTTCCCTGTCGGAGTATTCGTGCTCCGGCTTGGTCAGCAGCCCCCTCTCTGCGGCTTTCTTTATGAGCTTGTTGCGGTCTAGGCCCTGGCCATCGTCAGATATAAGAATTATAACATCTCCGCCAGCGTTGCGAGCCTCAAGGGTTAGTTTTCCTGCGGCAGGCTTGCCACTCCTCATACGGACCTCAGGCAATTCTATACCGTGGTCAACCGCATTACGGATTAGGTGCATAAGCGGGTCGGACAGGGTGTCGATTATGTTCTTGTCGACTTCTGTATCCTCGCCTATGAGGACCAGCTCGACTTCTTTGCCGACCTTCTTACTAACATCCCTGACAATGCGGTGCATCTTCTGGAAAGAGTTTGACACAGGCAGCATGCGGATGGACATAACGATATCCTGAAGCTCGTTTATTAGCTTTCTAAGCTCCTGGCTGCTGCGCTCGAAGGAATCTATATGCAGGTTTGCTACCTCGGGATTTTTTGTGACCATTGATTCTGTGGTCACAATCTCGCCCATTAGATTCATGAGCTTGTCAAGTTTGTTGACGTTGACACTTATGAAGTTTTGTTTTGCCGGGGCTTCCACAGGCCTCTCTAAAGCAGCAGGCGCACTCGCACCTGTTGTCGCAACAGCAGGCTTTTCGCCTTCGGCTTCCGGTGCGGCCGCTGCGCGCATTGAAGGCGGCAGCTCATCGCTGCTGGGAGATATCTCAGTAACGCTAAAATCTTGCAGGAATAGTATCTCCTCGACCAGCTTAGTCAGCACTTCCTGATTTTCGCCGGACTGGATATACATGATGAACCCATTTTTAATGATTTCGTCACTGGCAGAGCTCTCGTTTAAATCAGCGGGCTTGTGAATAATCTTCTGGCAGTGGTCGGCAAAGGTATTTACTACGCCAAAAGCGCGCAGATTCTCCATCTGGCTGCCTTCAATGAAGTTGATGACGACCTTATACAGTGGCGTACCGTAGTCTGTGAAGTCAGTATCGTCGCCCGTTATGCTGCCGGCGCCGGCAGCACTTGAAGCAGCGCCGCCCTCGGTGGCAGCCTCGGGGGGGGGGGCTTTGCCGAGGATTACATCAAGATAGGCGTGGATTCTATTGCTCAAATCAGTGAAGTCGCCATCAGACTGACCACCGGTCGAAATCTTGCTGATTTCAGCCTTAAAAATGTCGGATGCGGCCAGAACCAATTCAATGACACCGTCAACCGCTTCGGCATCTGTACGAGTTTTGCCTGCTCGAATCTGGTCGAACATATCTTCCAGCGCATGTGCAAGCTTTGCGAGATTGTCAATCGACATCATGGCCGCAGAACCTTTGATTGTGTGCATGATTCTGAAAATCTCGTCAATATGCTCCTCGGTCAAATCCTTTTCCTTCTCGCTTTGAAGCAAGGTTTCTTCGAGGGACTCAAGTAATTGCTGTGTCTCAAAAACAAATACATCCAACATGGGATCAAGTTCACGCATAATCGTCACCTACCACATTATATTTTGGAAAAACTAAGTATGCGTTAACCCAGCTTCTTAATCGCTGCGATAATGCCTTCTTCTTTGAATGGTTTAACAATAAAACCTTTTGCGCCAGACACGATGGCCTCGCGCACCATAGCTTCTTGCCCCATTGCAGAAACCATTACGACTTTGGACTGCGGATCAATCTTTGTGATTTCCTTCAGGGCGTCCAGTCCACTCATTTCGGGCATGGTTATGTCCATGGTTACAATATCTGGCTGCAGTTCCTTGTAAAGCTCCACGCCAATTGCCCCATTTTCTGCCTCCCCAACTACTTCATAGCCATTTTTTGTCAGCATGTTCTTGATCGAGATGCGCATGAATGCGGCATCATCAACGATTAAGATCTTAGCCATTCCTTCTCCTCCTAGATAAAACAAGAATTCAATAAGTATGTATAATTAATATCGGTTTTAGGATCGCGCATATTTAGATAAACTTCTCTCCCGCGCCGACAGTCCTTATCTTTAGAGCTCCGGTTTCCACGTGCAATTCTATCGTGCGGCCGTGAGTGCCCCCGGTATCGTTTGCCTTTATGGGAATCCCGAGCTGCTTTAATATAGCCAGGCTCGCCGCAGCATTGCGTTCGCCTATTTTGAGCATATCATTATTCTGGCTACGGCCGAACATATGAGCGCCCCCGGCAATTTTTGCAACAAGCGACGCCCTAGGGGCGCCCAAGCGAGCGATTTGATTTACCAACTCTATTATTGCAGAGTCGGCAAACTTAGCAATGTTTTGCCCTTCAAAACCTTTGTATGTAGGGAGCATTATATGAGCCATCCCGCCAACCTTTTTTGCTGGGGCATAGAGTGTTATGCCAATGCACGAACCGAGCCCCAAAGTCGTCAGTATGTCGGGTGCTTTTGCGACCTTTAGGTCCGCCATTCCAACAACAATTGTTCCCATATCAGCCTTCCAATCCTAGCGAATTTATTAGTATTTTATATGAATTATAGTCAGGAATCAAGAAGAAATGTCCAGAAATTTCCCCTTCGAGGTCATTAAATTGCGTTTTCAGGAATAAAACAGTGTCGCCAACCTGCCCATATTGAATGGTTGCGATGCTTATTATAGCACCTAGCATGTCTATTGACAAGTTTGGAACGGAGGGGACGACACTAAGTCCCGTAAACGAAGAAATCGCAGACAAAAACGAACCGACTATGATATTGACAATCTCCATTAACGTGTCGCGCTGCAGCTCGCTTAGCTCAAAACCGGGGGAAGCAACTTCAGAGACAGGTTTTCCCAGCGCCTGAGAAATCATAGCTAAAGCGTCCTTCATTTCGAGAACAAGCAGATTAAAGCCGTGCAGTTCGCCCGAAACATCGACAAGCACTCCAGCAACCAACGTCTCAGGCCCTTGCATCATGTCAACGATGGTGTTAAACGGCACAACCGCAGCGTCGGGCACGGTCATGGAAATCCTTTTGTTAAGCAGTCCCGCAAGCGCAGACGCAGCATTGCCTGCTCCTATATTACCAATTTCTTTGAAAACGTCAAGATGTTTTGTCAAGTTATTATCGGAAGTATCTGTCATAAACGATTACTCCTTATGTAAAGTGTTGCGATTTTTTGCCGATATAATAAAGTGAGATACGGCATAAAAATCGGAGGTGAGCAAATCTTGAGAATCGATGCATCACAAATGTTTGGGCAAGGCGGCATAAGGATAAAAGGCGGAGCGGGGACATTTGCGGACACGCTGCGGGAGGGCGACGTCATCAGGGCAGAAGTCCTCTCCAACGACAAAGGCGTGATTGAGATGAAAGCGGAAAATGGGCAGATGTTTAAAGCTAAACTGGATGCGAGCCTGACACTCTTGCCCGGAGATGAAGTGGAGCTTGAAGTCGGCGGGAAAGACAAGGGGCTCTCTATAACCTCCGTCACTCGGGAAGAGTTGGACATAAATGAAACGTCCGGGCGCCAAGGCCAACAAAACACTCGTGTAGACAACAGTCTCCAGCCCTATCTTGATAAGCTCACTTCGCTAAATATGCCCGCCACAAAGGAAGCGGCGAGGCTCATGCAGAGCCTTCTGGCTCAAAACCCCGGCTTGACCCTAGATGAAGCGGCATTTCTGGTTTCGAATAAACTTACCGGCAACGAAAGCCTCATGAAAGCGGCTTTAGCACTACTGCAGGGCTCGGAAAAAACCGATGCGATGATTGGGCGCTTGCTCACGCTGCTCAGCCAATCGGAGACGGGGGGAGGGAACCTGGAATCCGGGGTTAAGAATTCGGAATCAAGAAATGCGGCTCAGCCGCAGCCCATCGCGTCTATGGTACCTAACTCTCCTGCGTCTGCGGGAGTTACCCTTGACGCCCAGTCCCCTGCGCTTAGCTCCCAAACCTCAGTGGCGCTGGCCGCACACGCTACAAACACGACCCAACTAACCGACCTGCTCACCATGATTTTAAGTAAAACTACGGCGGGTTCGGAGACACTCGCCCAAGGCCAGCAAGCAGTTTCGCAAGACCTGCCGCCCATTATACCAGAAAGCGGTAGCCTTTTGCAAACAGCAAATGTGGAAAATTTAGAGATAATTACGCAAAATGATACTCAAAAGGCGCAAGTGCCGGCGGAAGGGGTCAGGAATCAGCCCATTCTACCACAGAACGCCACGGTTTTGCAAGAAGGATTATCAGCTGCTCAAAATTCATCATCTGAGCAGCTAGGCACAGCGTCCCAGCCCCAAGGTGCATCGACCGTCTCTTTTGGGGACGTGCCGCAAAGTTCGTCTTCAGAAGCGCAAGGGGGCGCAGCTCAAAATCTGATTCCGCTCGATACACAGCCGCCCCAAGGCTCGCAGGGCGAAAGGGCGGCAGGGCAGCCTCAGGGCGCTCAGCTGGCGGCCCTGAGCTCAGAGCTATCTGGTATACTTTCTGAAATACCGGAATTTCGAAGCACTCCACCAGATGCGCTGGAAAGATTTTCGAGCATGCTGCTGAGAATAGCCGGAGAAAATGCCGGCGGGGGGGAGAAGCTGGAATCCCTGCTGGACAAACTTTTTACGCGGGTAGGCCTAGGCGAGGCAGGTGGCGGAGAGAAGCTCAAAGGCGCAAGGGAAGAGCTCTTTGCGCGCCTGGCGCTAATGGAAGAAACGATATCAAGGGCTGCGCCGTCTGCAAGGGTGGAAATGCTGGACCAGGTTCAGAAGTTGATGGATCATGTAAGGGTGCTAAACAGCATAGATTCTTTTGCATATATGCAGCTTCCGGTAAAACTGGGAGACGAGCGGAAAACGGCCGACCTATACATATTCAAAAGGAAGGGCGGCAGAAAGCCTGACCCGGAAAACGTAAATATACTGCTGGCGCTCGACCTTGAAAACATGGGGCATTGGGAATCCCTGATAAATATAAAAAACCGAGATGTTTCGCTCCAGATGGAGGTTGCGGGGGCAAAAGAAAAGGAGCATTTTAGCGTAAACACGGTGCTTCTGCATGACATGCTGGAGGAAGCGGGGTTTAGGCTGGTCAACGCAGATATAACATATTCAGAGAAGGAAACTACGCCGCTGACTGCTCTGGCGTCCCTCGACAGGTACACGGTAGGCAAAGCGGGAAAAATCGACTTTAAGATATAGGTTTATCATGGCTGAGAATGAAAACGAAAAAAAAATAACCCGGGCGGCGGCAATCACCTATGACCCCGGACAGCAGGAGGCTCCCGTCCTGGCGGCTTTTGGGGAAGGGCATCTTGCGCAAAAAATCGTTGATGTGGCAAAAGAATCCGGCGTGCCTGTACTGCCGGATCCAAGCCTTGCGTCCATGCTATCGTCGATTAGCGTGGGAGATGAGATTTCCCCGGAAATGTACGAAGCCGTAGCGAAGGTGCTGGCTTTTGTCAGTGAAGTTGACCGAACATATGGAGAAAAAGTAAAACGAGGATTGAAATGAGCAAAAATCTGTGATACAATGTTATTTCCTTAGACTTGGAGGAAAAGTGCATGTTGAACTTAAGTGCTATAAATAGTACAAACGCAGCAAATTATGCTGAAACCACAAGTACTGCGGCAACAGGAGGCACGCCTGCGCCGGGAGCTGATTTTTCGGCGATCCTGACGGGGGTTATGCAAGACAACCTGATGCGCACCGCCCAAATGCCGGGCGGCGGCGGGAGCCATGTGGGCATGCCGGGGGGATTTATGCCCATGCACGACCATGGGCTTGAGCAGGCGCTGCTGGCCGCAGCCTCCTCCGGGGAGACGACAGATGCGCATATGGCGTTGTTTATGCTGATGATGATGATGCAGTCCAGCTCGGACGGCGATTTCGGGATGCAAATGCAGATGATGGCGATGGTAATCCAGCAGATGCAGGCGCAGGCAGACAGAGAGGCGGTGCGCAGCAGCGCTATGTCTGCGGATTTTCACCCATATGTCCTGAGCTCGATAGACAGGAACGTGTTCAATGGGAGCCCTCCGGCGACCTCGGGGTCTGGAGCCGCAATTTTGCCTGTTGATGCGTGGCGGCCGACGACCCCTGCCATTACAAGCAATATGAGCAACAGGAGCCCCGAGCTTTACCGCGCAGTTGTGGATCAGTTTATGGTCGAGAGCGCAGAGCGCTACCGCCCGGGCAGAAACGGCAACACATTTTGCAATATTTTTGTTTGGGACGTGACTAGGGCAATGGGCGCGGAAATACCCCACTACACAGACCCGGTGACTGGCAACCCGCGGTTTTATCCGGACATAAGGGGCGCAAGGCCGATGGGCGCTATTGCGACCTGTCAGTGGCTTCAGACCCATGGGGAGCGCTTCGGGTGGCGGGAGGTGGACGCCAAGACGGCGCAAATGCACGCCAACCAAGGCAGGCCGGCAATAACAAGCGCAGGAAGCATAGGACATGTTCAGATGGTAGTCCCATCGCGAGACGGAATGTTTGACCCGGTGCGCGGGGTCTCAATAGCCCAAGCGGGCAGAATAAACTCAAACTACATGCCGATAACAGGGATTTACGGCGCAAACGCCCTAGCAAACAGCGTAAGATACTGGATTCATGACTGACGAATCCGAAATGCCAAGAGGTCGGTTAGTCAGTAAAAATTGCTTAATTATCAATTATCAATTGTACTGAGGTGCATATGCAGATGAGCAGCCTTGTTGATCATTACAAAGTTCTCGGAGTTGGGTTTGGCGCAAGTATTGCAGATGTGACGTCGTCGTATAGGCGGCTTTGCCGGATGTACCATCCGGACATAAGCGACGACCCAGAGTCCGAAGAGCTGATGAAAAAAATTAATATTGCCTATACAGTGCTGCGAGAGAAACTCAAGCGAGAAGCTGCCATAAGGGATAGATACCCAAATACCAGGTACACAAGGCGCTACGGCAGCGATGCGCGCCCACAAGAAGCCGATGCACAGCCCCAAACCGAGGAGCAGCCAAAGGCGCAAGCGACGGAGGCTCGGCGCGCACAGGGTTCAGACGAGCGCAAAGCCGCCGCCGATGCGGAAAAAGAAGCGTTTGCGTCTCTGACAGCCTATTTCGAGGCGATATGCGCCTTTGATTATTCCGGAGCTCACGAGTACCTGAGCAGCTACGACAAACGGCGCATTACCCTTGAGAGCTTTGTGCGGTGGCGCAAATCAGTATCGCGCCTCCATCTTATGCGGGAGTTCAAGATTGTGGGCGGCTACCCGGTTGTTTCGATAAACTGGAGCGGCGGAAAGACGCTATATGCCCGCAAGTTTCGCGTGGCTGTGACAGAAGAAGACCTGGCTGACGATGAGATGCGCACCGAAGAAGTGGAAAAGCTCGTGGTTTGCGACAGCGGGCAGTGGAAGGTGTTCCTTGGTTATGGCAGCGTAGGGGAGCTGACGCGCGAGTTTGACGAGCGCTTTGAAGTTAGGAAAAAAAGCGAAATCCAGCGGCACAGGGAAGAATGCCTCGCAAGGGTGCACACAGAGTATAATATGCTCAGCCTAGAAGGCCTGCGCAAGGAAGTCTTGCGCGAGATTTACAGGCAGCGGCGGTTCGGAGGGGCGCTCACCTTTGCTGTAATATCGATGAAGGTGGGCGGCACAAACGGCGAAGGGCAAGAAGAGCTGCAGCGGTCTGCCGCAAAGACTATATGCAAGATGCTGCGAGAGACGGACGCCTACTGCTATGCGGGCGATGGGGTGTTTGCGCTCGTGCTGGTGGAGCTGCGCAAGAGGTTTGCCGTGGATATAGTGCGCAGGATTATAAGCCGGATACGCGAAAATGCGGGGAAAAGCCTCGGAACCGGAGCACATGTTGAATTTGCGCTCGATTCATGGAGCGGGAAAAACACGGCGAGCATGGACGCATTTAATTTTGTTCTAAAAAAGTTTCAAAAAATGATATAAAATGGCATAGAAAGTGTAAAGTTTTACCCCAAATGTTCCGATAACACAATTATAGAAAACCGCAACGCGGTTAAGGATGACTGCGGAAATTTATAAAATCAAAAGGATTTGAGGAGTGATTTAATTATGACTAACCCGTTAGGAAGATCTAATCCGGTAAGAATGATGGGCATGGCTTCGGGCATGGACACCGACTTCATTATTCAGCAATCGATGAGAGTGCATCAGATGAGAATCGACAACCAAATGCGGTCGAGGACTCTTTTGCAATGGAGAGCGGATACTCACACCGAAATTAGGAATGAACTAAACGCATTTAGGACCAGGTTCCTGACGTCGCAAGGCGCCGGGCTTTTAAATCGCAATAATTTCAACGCAGTTTCAGCGACTGCCGTAGGCGACAACGCAAGTGCGGTCACAGTCAGGGGCTTGGGCGGCACGACCCCCAGGGCATCCATAACTATCGGCAGGATAGAGAGCCTTGCGACAAGCGCCAGCGTCAGGACCAGCAATGAGGGCATAAGGAACTTCTTCAGGGGCGCGGAAGGCTCCGGGAATCCGCTAAACCGCGAGGTGCGCGGGACTGACAGGTTTGACTCGTTCGGCGCCCATGTGACGACTTTGGGGTTCAGGGCGCAAGACGATGCCGCTAGGACTGCAAACCTGACCGTAGGCAACCGGAACGTAAGCGTGACCCAAGGGGTCGTTAATAACGATATAGAGTGGCAGGAGCGTTTCTCAAACACATTCTCATTCGGCACAACCGGCGTGGCTCCGGAGCTGCAGGGCCTGTCTATGACAGTCACCCGAGGCGATGACAATTCCCTCACGTTCGTGGCTACTCGCGGCACTGAGGGCGAAGATGACTTTGTTAGGATTACCGGTACGCTCACATTCGACCCGGCAGATGCAGATGGGGGAAGAGTCGGCGCCAATGTCACGTTTGACGAAGTTTATGTCGGGGATGGGGTCAGCCATGATGAAGCTGACATCCTTGCGGAATTGGAAAGTGACTTGGCGGAGCACCTTACAATGGGCGTTACCCCAGACCCAGACGACCCTGACGCAGTCGGGACGCTAAACGGAGTCGTCCGGCTAGAAAATCAAACGCTGACCTTCACTAGGACTGGCACGCTCGAGGCAGATGCAGATACAGGAAGGCCCAGGCTCACATTTGAGCAGATAGAGGGCAACGAGACCGTCCATCACAACGGAAGGGCGCTGGAGTTTTTTGACACGCAGACAATCCGCATCAACAACACCGACATAACCCTAAGGTCAAACATGACCGTCAACCAAGCTATGACAGCGATTAACAACTCAAACGCAGGTGTCAGGGCGACATTTGAGCCGCTTACAGGAAGGTTTAACCTAGAGGCGACCGGCACAGGAAGCAGTTCTACGATTGACCTCAGGGGCGGGTCAGGAAACATAAACGACATTTTCTTTAGTGCGCTTGGGTTCGAGCCACAGGACGACAGCATGCTTTTCCGAGGGGCAAATGCGGTTGTATACCTAGATGGAGACAGGGTAGAAAGCCAGAGCAACACCATCAATTTTGGCGGCGTGGCAATCACCCTCAACAGGACGACTTACGAAGAAGGCCAGACCTTCAACGAGGGTAGGGACAGCATCGTAGTCAACACCGGCCGCGACACAGCCGCAGTCGTTGACATGATTAGGGAGTTTGTTGTCGCATACAATAGCATAATCGAAAGAATCGAGCGCCTTACAAGGGAGAGGCAAGCTCCGCACGAGAGGTCGTACAGGCCGCTTACGCCGGAAGAAATGGCGCACATGAACGATAGAGAAATCGAGCAGTGGGAAACCATTGCAAGGCGGGGCATGATGGCGCGCGACTCAGCGCTTACCGACCTTTCCACCCGCTTGCGCAGAGAGCTTTTTACAGCTGTAGAGCAGGCAGGGCTCACCCCGCACGATATCGGGATGACAACAGGTTCCTTCTTCGGAGGGACGGGCGGGCAGATAGTCCTTGATGAGGATAGGCTCACGGCCGCACTGGAGAGAGATCCTGAGCAGGTTGCCAATGTCTTTGCAGCGATTGACGGAAACACAGGTACTGGTTGGCTCTGGCGCATGAGCAACATCATGAACGACTACACGAGCGCCGGCGGCAGTGGGTCTCGCGCTATAAGGAACCTCGAAGCTTCCATCAGGCGCACCAATGAGCAGATGGATAGGATGCAGGCAAGAATGTTCGCAGAAGAGGACAGGCTGTTCAGGCAGTTTGCCGCAATGGAAACGGCGATGTCCAGGCTGCAAAACCAAGGGGAATGGTTTGGCGCAATGCTAGGCGGATTCCAGCAAGGAAGGTAACTTTAAGGTGTCTATTTTGGGGGGCGGTTTCGAGTTTAAGCGCTGCCCCCCGAAACCGGAACACTTTATTGATTCCTGAAATTTTCGAAAAGGATGAGTAATCGTTATGCAACAGATGGTTATGATAAATTCGCGCCCGCAGGATGCATATCGCCGGCAGGATGTGCTCACGGCCAATGCCACGGATCTTATCGTCATGCTGTATGATGCGCTTAAGAAAAATATTATATTGGGAAAGCGCAACATTCAAAAAAATGATGTAAAGGCTGCGCACAAGCATCTCATGAAGGCTCAGGAGATTCTCACCGAATTGATAAATTGCCTTGATATGGACTATCCTATATCTGAGGAGCTGCTCAATTTGTATCAATTTGCGCTCGACAACATTGCGGAGGCAAATATCCGCAAGAGCGTGGAGCCGCTTGCGCCTGTGGCCGATATGGTAGACAGCCTGAGAGAAGCGTGGAAAGAAATCAGCAAGACAAATCAAGGTGCGATGTATATGCAAGAGGTGCAGGCGTGAAGATGTTTTCGAAGGATTCCCAAGCGAAATTGCACAAGCTGCTCAAAGAGGAGCTGGGAATATGGGAGCAGATTCGCGAACTAACTGAAAAGCAGACGGAACTGGTGAGCTCGGACGAAGTGGACGCTCTAAACAAATCCATAGACGATCGACAGGAGCTCATTGAAAAAATCAACGGATTGCATCAGGAATCAGACATCCTGATGCAATCTTACATTTCCGTTTCCGGCTCAAGCGGAGAAAAAAGTGCGGAAATAGAAGCCCTGGTTTCCAAAATCCGGGAAAAAATCGTCTCTTGCTCGCAGCTTAACGATAAAAACGTCTCCAGCGCAAAAGGCGTCAAGGAAGCAGTCATAGAACGCGCCGACGATTTAGGCAAAAAAAGAAAAACAATAGGGGCCTACGCCCCAAGCCTGCCAAACAATTCCGAGATGGTAGACAAAAAATTCTAAAACCAAGCTACGGAGGCCACTAGATATGAGCATTAAAGTTTCGAATATAAACCAAGCGGATCCGGGGGCCGTCGCCGTGCGGGGAGTTGAAACGAAGGGCACGCGAGAGAGCGGAGCCTCTGCATTCCGCAGGACTATGACAGACATGACTGACGAGATGCGCGAGGCTCGCCTGAACGAGATGCGCGAGGCTATTGAAGAGCAGGGAAAACGGCTCGGGGATAGGGCTGACGTAAAAGAATTTGAAAAATATCGCAGACTTGTACGAGAATTCCTTGACGAAATAGTAAGTAACGGATATACTTTTTCAAGAGAAGACGCATATGCCTCTCGCGGCAGGCATCGATACATAGCGACAGTCAAGGTTGTCAACGAAAAACTGGACGAGCTTGGAAAGGCAGTCATGCAGGAGCAGGCCGACAAAATAGACCTTGTTCACAAGATTGACGACATAAGAGGGCTCTTGCTGGATATGATGCTGTAAGAGGGCAGAAAAATTAACAGGATGGTGAAGTAAATGCAAGATTTAGTGGATATCGATGTAGCGTTAGAAGACGTTATGCGTGGTAAGTTTCTTACCTTTCTTGTCGGAGACGTGGGTTATGGCATAGAGATTAGTTATGTGGTGGAGATAATCAGCGTACAGGAAATCACCCTTGTGCCCCACACTCATGCTTACGTCAAAGGCATCATCAACCTTCGCGGCAACGTCGTGCCTGTGATTGACATGGGTATGCGCTTTGGACAGGGCGAAATAGAATACACCGACAAAACATGTATTATCGTGCTCAGCATGGATGATATGAGCGTTGGCATATTGGTCGATGGCGTTCAAGACGTGTCGAACATCGAAGACGAGAACATCCAAGATCCCCCGGTCACGACAGGAAGCGCGGTCAAAAACCATTTCATCAAAGCCGTGGGTGTTTATGCGGGGGAAGTGAAGCAGTTAATAGACGTTTACACAGTCTTTGAAGTGGATCACGAGAACCAGCAAAATCAATAAAGCGGAGTAAGAAAGAAATGCAGATTCAAGATAAAGACTTTTTCAGGCTGCGCGATTACATCAAATCAAACTTTGGCGTTAACTTGGAGAAGAAGCGCACGCTCATTGAGGGCAGGCTGTCGAACTTCATACTGCAAGAGGGTTTTGATAATTTCCATGATTATGTTGAGGATATCTTCAACGATAAGAGTGGCAAGAAGATAAACACCATGATGACGAAGCTCACGACGAACTACACCTATTTCATGCGCGAGGAAACCCACTACAAATTTATGCAGGACGTTGCGTTGCCCTACTGGTCGCAGAACATTCGCGACCGGGACCTCAGGATATGGAGCGCCGGATGTGCCTCTGGGGAAGAGGCGTACACAACGGTAATGGTTCTCCACGAATGGTTCGGGCCCAAAAAAAGGGAGTGGGACACGACCGTGCTTGCGACCGATATCTCGCTGAAGGTGCTGGAAATGGCAAAAAAAGGCGTCTATCCCGAAGAGCACTTTGAGCATTTGCCAAAGGCGTGGAGGGATAAGTATTTCACCAAGATTGCCGAAGAGTCGTACAAAATCAAAGACCAGTATGCTAAAGAGGTCGTTTTCACACAGTTTAACCTCATGGGGAATTTCAGCAGGTTTAGGAAAAAATTCCATATAATCTTTTGCCGAAATGTCATGATATATTTTGACACGCCGACAAAAGCGGCCCTTGCAAAGCGGTATCACGATGCGCTGGAGATTGGCGGATGGCTGTTTATCGGGCATAGCGAGACGCTCAGTGGCATAAGTGGTGATTTTGAACAAATTGCCCCGGCGATATATCGGAGGGTTAAGTAAATCTGCCGATGTGCAAATGCAATATTTTTGTAATTTTGTAATTTTGTTATTAATTTGTTAAAACGATAGACATATTGTTACCAGCCGTGATATAATTCCTACCGAAGCTCTTAAGGAATTGTATTCCGGCTGACTTTAGTGACGGAGGTCATACAATGTGGAACAACTTATTTAGGTCTGTAAATCTCATGCAGCAGGGGCTGCATGCGGGGTGGACGCGAAATGCGGTCATTAGGAACAACATAGCAAATATCGAAACGCCAAATTTTCGCGCTTCCGATGTGGAATTTGAGTCCCACTTGGCTAGGGCGATACAAGGCAGCGGCTTTAGGGGAGCTATGACGCATGTGGGGCATAGGGAAATAGGGTCGGGATTTGTCAATTTGGACGTCGGCCCGCAGATAGTCCAGCGTAGGGGCGGTTTGGCGATGAGGCTAGATGGCAACAACGTTGATATCGAAGCCGAAAACGTGAGGCTGGCGCAAAACAGCATTCAGTACAACGCCCTGGTTGAAAAATTAAACGGCGAGCTGCGGCGGCTAAGGAGCGCTATAACGGAGCTGACCTAGTCAGTTTGCGGGTCGCCCCCTGGCAAGGGAGCAAACTTGAAGGAGGATTGGAATGTCATTTTTAAATTCAATGAGCATTAGCGCATCGGCGCTGACAGCCACTCGCATGCGCATGGACATTATCGCCGAAAACATGGCGAACATGAACACGACAAGGACGGAGACCGGAGAGCCATACAGGAGGAGATACGTAGTCTTTCAAGAAAGGCGGGGGGGCGACAGAACTTTCCACTCCTTTTTCAACAGGTCGCTGCGCGAGTCGGGAGGCGGCGTGAGGGTGGCCTATGTAGGCACGGACATGTCCGAATTCAGGGTCGATTTCAACCCTGCGCACCCGGATGCCGATGAAAACGGCTATGTCAGGATGCCCAATATTGAAGTAGTTCAAGAGATGACGGACATGATGGCCGCATTTAGGGCGTACGAAGCCAATATCACAGCGCTCAACACCATGCAGGACATGGCAATGAGAACACTAGAAATTGGACGTTAAGGAGAACAACCATGACTATTAATCCGCTTGCAGGAAACTTAGTAAACCTGCTGACGCCAAATCCGGCCATATCGTTTGACACGGGCAACCGCCAAGGGATGACTCAGCAGCCAGACATAAGTTTTTCCAATGTGTTGTCGGACGCATTTGCTTCGGCGACTCACGCAGACATTGCAGACAGGACGTCGGGGCTAGAGCTGCTGATGGGGCAAAGCGACGACCTTTCGGGGCTGATGCTGGACATACAAAAAGCGGAGCTGTCGCTCAGCTTGGCGATACAAATCAGGAACAGGATAGTGGACTCATACAACGAAATTATGAGGATGCAAGTCTAGGGAAGGGAGCCGCGCGATGGAGCTTGTACAGGCAATAAGCACTTTTGCGGGGCTGATTGTGATCATTCTTGCCGCATATTACGTGACGTATTTTTTGGGAAAAAGGTCGCAAGGGCGGAGCGTAGGCAGGCTCAGGAACAAAAACATTAATGTACTGGATCGATTCGCAATCTCAAGGGACAAGAGCTTCTGCCTTGTGGAGATAGCCGGGAAGGTCTATGTGGTTGGTATGACAAACCAATCAATGACATTGCTTGACACTCTGGACGCCGCGGCATTTTCGGAAGCCGCGGCTACGCAGAATAAGGAAGTCACCTGGCATACTATGCCGGGCGGAAAATATACAGTCAGGCTGACAAAAATACTGGCAGATTTCATTTCAAAAAAAACCGGAAGGGGGACGCCCAGCCCTCTAGAAACGCAGCGATTTGAGACTTTTTCAGACAGCATGAAGGCTGCGCAAGAGAAAAACCCGTCCGAACAACCCAAGAAAGCGGACGACTCGGAGGAATTATGACAGGCACGATGGGTGACATTGTCACTACGCTTTTCGGTGAAAATGCGCAGACCGTAGACATAGTAATACTGCTCACCATACTGACGCTCCTGCCGTCAATAATCATAATGCTGACGGCTTTCACGCGCATACTCATAGTTTTGTCTTTCGTGCGAAACGCAATGGGCATGCAGCAGACGCCTCCAAACCAAGTGCTGATTGGGCTTGCGCTTTTCTTGACGCTGTTTGTCATGATGCCTGCGTTTGACGAAATATACGAAGAAGCCTACTTGCCATTTACAAACCAGGAGATGACCCAAGATGAATTCATAGAGGCGGCGATGGTGCCGCTGCGGCGGTTTATGTTTTCCCAAGTGGCAGAGACAGATATGGATTTTTTTATCGAGATGTCCGGAATTGAGTTTGAACTCAATGAATATGGCGTGATACCAGATGAGCTGATACCCAATAGGGTGTTGATTCCCGCTTTTTTGACGAGCGAGATAAAGCAAGCGTTTTGGATAGGTTTTATTATATTCATCCCATTTATAGTTATTGACATGATAGTGTCGAGCACCTTGCTGGCGATGGGGATGATGATGCTCCCGCCGGCTATGATTTCCCTGCCGTTTAAGATACTGCTGTTTGTCCTTGTAGATGGGTGGCAGCTTATAATCTCAGGGCTCGTCGAATCATTTTGGAGGTTTACCTGATGATTACACAAGGCCAAATTATAGAGATACTTACGCACGCAGCAACCACGGTAATCTTGAGCGCAGGGCCCCTGCTGATTGTCGCTATGATTATTGGGCTTGTGGTTTCGATTTTTCAAGCCACAACGCAAATCAACGAACAGACCTTGGCGTTCGTGCCTAAGATAGTCGGCGTTCTGCTTGCGCTCTTACTTTTTGGGGGGTTCATCTTTAGCACGGTGACCGGGTTTACTATTACACTGTTCGAGTCGATGAACCAATTCCCAACATAAGCTGCTGGGGGGAAGCAAGATGACCTCTATGGCAAATGCCGTGTTAGCAAGTGCGGATTACTTCGTGCTGCTTCTGTTCCGAGTGAGCGCCCTGATATTCGCCTCCCCAATATTTGGCAGGATTAATATCCCCCAAATGGCAAAAATTGGCATAGCGCTCTCCGTGACATTCTTACTATTTTCAGTACACCCCCAGACGGTCGACCTCGAGTACAGCACGCTTATAGGATTTACCCTTATTGCGCTGACCGAGCTGATGCTTGGCGTGGCTCTTGCGTTTATCACAAATATATTCTTTTCCGTAGTGGCATTTACTGCCGGGCAAATGATAGACATGCAAATCGGATTTGGTATAGTTAATGTCTTTGACGCCCAGAACAACATGCAGGCTCCGATGATGGGCAACATTCTAAACCTTATGTTCCTTCTTGCTTTCCTAGCAGCCAATGGCCACCTGCTTCTTATAGACATGATATACCTCACGGTGGAACGCATGCCCATTGGGACGCTCGTAATATCGGAATATCTTGGAATTGCGGCGCTTGAGGCATTCACCAGGGCTTTCCTGATTGGCGTCATGACAGCTTTACCGATACTTGGGGCCGGGCTGATGCTTGAGATATGCTTTGGCATGATGATGCGGGCAGTTCCCCAAATACACATGTTCGTGGTCGGAATACCACTCAAGATGATAGTCGGAGTGACGATATTCACAGTGACAGTTCCCGTATTCGTTAACTTCACCAATAGGATATTTTATGAAATGTGGGTGGCCCTCGAGGGCATGTTTGCACAGTTTATGGGGGGAACATGAGTCAGGGTGGCGGAGAAAAGACCGAAAAGGCGACAAGTAAAAAGCGCAGTGACTCCAGAAAAAAAGGCCAAGTGCTTCAGAGCTCAGAGACCAGCACCACGTTTTGCGCAATTGTCATGTTCGGGATCCTCTATATAATATGGCCGGGGTTTATAGAAAATATGATGCTCATTTACCATGAGCACCTCGGGCCGAACTCAATTCAGATGGCAAACCCCGCCCTTACATTCAATGAGCTTACGGGCATATTCGTCCGAGTGACGATTGGATTTTTAACGACGATGATGCCGCTGCTGGGCGGTGCGCTCATTGCGGGGGTGGCGATAAACCTCATGCAGGTTGGCTTTCTATATACGACAGACCCGCTCAAACCAAAGCTCAACAAAATTAGCCCCATTAGCGGATTCAAGCGTATGTTTTCGTCCAAGACGATTGTTGAACTGGCAAAATCGACCCTCAAAATTCTTATTCTCGGATTTATTGCATACAATGATTTTGTCAGCATGCTTGATGAGTTTCCTAATTTTATAGGCAACGACATCTACATATATTTTGTTTATATCGTTAGGACGGCCATTATGACAGCCCTCAGGATGTGCCTGGCGATGGTATTCATTTCGATTGCGGACTACATCTACCAGAAGTGGAAATACGAAAAAGACCTTCGCATGTCGAAGCAAGAAGTCAAAGATGAATTCAAAATGATGGAAGGCGACCCGAAAATTAAGGGTAAAATAAGGCAGAAGCAGCGCCAAATGAGCGCTATGCGCATGATGGCAAACGTGCCGGAAGCCGATGTCGTAATAACAAACCCCACGCACTATGCAGTAGCCCTCAAATATGACGACAAGGTCAGCTCGGCGCCCATCTTGGTAGCGAAGGGGCAGGATCATCTGGCGAGGAAAATCAGGGAAATTGCTCAGGAGCATAGTATTGAAATAGTAGAAAACCCGCCGATCGCCCAGGCGCTGTATGCAAACTGCGAGGTGGATGAAGAGATTCCGGCGGATCTCTACCAAGCAGTCGCCGACATACTTGTCTTCGTTTACAGGCAAAAAGGAAAGATCAAACAATGAAAGCATCAGATATTTCAGTAGCAGTATTGCTAATGGCGATCCTAGTCGTTATTATATTTCCGCCATCGACGTTTCTAATGGACTTTTTGCTCATTATAAACATTTCGGTGTGTATTATAATATTGCTGTTCTCGCTATATGTAAAAGACCCTGTTGATTTTTCGGTTTTCCCAACCATACTCCTGTTTATAACGGTGTTCCGGCTTGCGCTCAACCTTGCCTCTACGAGGCTCATCCTCGGCAACGAGGGAGATGCCGGCGAAATCATCAGGACTTTTGGCGAGGTTGTTATTGGCGGCGATGTCGCTGTTGGCGTCGTGGCGTTCCTCATTATATTGATTGTCCAGTTTATGGTTATCACAAAGGGCGCCGAGCGCGTCGCAGAGGTCTGCGCAAGGTTTACGCTCGATGCGATGCCGGGTAAGCAAATGGCAATTGACGCAGACCTTAACAGCGGGCTCATAGACGAAGAGCAAGCCCGCCAAAGGCGCGAGAAGATTCAGCACGAGGCAGACTTCCACGGCTCTATGGATGGTGCCAGTAAGTTTATAAAGGGCGACGCAATCGCCGGGCTTCTAGTCACAGTCATAAATATAGTCGGCGGCATAATCATAGGGATGCTGACAATGGACGCCCCGATAGGCGATGTCCTTATGATATTTACAATAGCGACCATCGGAGATGGGCTCATCACCCAGATTCCGGCGTTGCTCGTCTCCACTGCGTCTGGTATTATAATAACGCGCTCCGGCAGAGGCGACACATTCGGCAGCGAAATGACAAAGCAGATAGCCGCTCAGCCCCATGCCATTATCATGGGCGGCGTCCTCGTTATCATAATCAGCATGGTGCCCGGACTCCCCACTATACCGATGTGGCTGATTGCGATTACGCTGATGGTCATTGGTTATGTGATTAACTCGAAACGCCAGAAGGAATCCTTTGTCGAGGAGCACGAGGAAGAAGAAGTCGTAGCCGAGGAAAAACGCAAGCCGGAAAGCGTCACCGCATTGTTGCAGGTCGACCCGATAGAGCTGGAGTTCGGCTATGGAATAGTCCCGATGGTGGACGTCACCCAAGGCGGAGACCTGCTTGACCGCGTCGTAATGATTAGGAGGCAGTGCGCCCTCGACATGGGGGTTATTGTTCCGGCGATAAGGCTCAGGGACAACATACAGCTATCGACAAACGCCTATTCCATCAAAATAAAGGGCGTGGAAATAGCCAAGGGCGAAGTTATGGCAGACCACCTGCTTGCGCTCAGCACGGGCGACGTCGAAGAAGAAATTTATGGCATACCGACCGTGGAGCCGACATTCGGGCTGCCGGCCCTGTGGATACCAAAGAGCGAGCGCGAGGAAGCGGAGATTCTGGGATACTCGACTGTAGACCCGCCATCAGTCATTGCGACCCACCTAACAGAGGTGATAAAACGGTTTGGCCATGAGCTGCTCAACCGCCAGCAGGTGCAGACGCTCCTCGAAAATCTAAAAAATACGCAGCCGGCGCTCGTCGACGAGGTATACCCAAAGCTGTTTTCGCTGGGCGAGATTCAAAAGGTCTTGGGGAACCTGCTGTCAGAAAACGTCCCGATACGCGACATGGCGTCGATTGTCGAAGCGTTGGGCGATTATGGAAACCTCACCCGCGACACAGATATGCTGACGGAATATGTCAGGCAGGCTCTAAAACGCTCCATATCCAAGCGCTTTTTGCCGGAAGATATAGCATACGCCATCACGTTAGACCCGGCGCTTGAGCAGATGATTATTGAAAGCACGAAACAATCGGAGCATGGCACATATCTGGCCATCGATCCAGTGCAGGTGCATTCAATATTTGACAAATTGCGCGCAATAATAGAAAATATGAAGAACAAGGGCAGGACGCCGGTCATATTGACATCACCGCTTATTAGAAGGCAGTTTAGAAAAATAACAGAACAAATTTCGCCGGAACTTGCGGTTTTGTCCTATAGTGAAATCGAAAACAATATTGAAGTATTCTCAGAAGGAGTTGTAAAACTCTAATGCTAGTAAAAAGATACCATGCAAAAGACATGCAACAGGCAATGGACACTGTGATAAAAGAGCTAGGCTCTGACGCAGTGATACTAAACAGCCGCCGGGTGCGGAAGAAGGGGATCAAAAACCTCTTCCGCAAGCCGGTTTTGGAGGTGATGGTGGCCTACGACCCTGCAAATGTGCCCGCCGTAAAAAAGATGGGCATTCAGCAGGGCGCTTCTGGTTATGACAAACCTGCAAAGGAGCCAAAAAGCAAGGCGGCCGCGCTGAGCAGCGAACAGCTTGAGCGGCTGGACAAGCGCATAGACTCGATTGACGAAATGCTCAGCGACTTCATTGAGAAGTTCTCATTTGTCAAGCGGGACATAACCTACGACTATCCTGACGAAGTGCAGGATTTGCTGGTTTCGATGATAGAAAACCAAGTCAGGGAGGAACTGGCGCACTCGCTGGCGAAGCAGACAGACCAGATGCTGCGAAGGCAGCAGGGGACGGACGCCGCAGAAGTGATGGAGCATCTGGTGCTTGAGCAGTTTGGCAGGCCGGAGCCCATTTTGCACAAAAAATTCACACAAAAAATCATATTGGTGCTGGGTCCGACAGGCGTTGGAAAAACAACGACGATTGTGAAGCTTGCGGCAGATTTCGCTGTCAAGCAAAAGAAAAAAGTCGGAATCATAAATACAGACACATTCAGGATAGGCGCGCAGGAGCAGCTCCAGACATATGCCGACATACTGGGAATCCCGCTGCAAGTGGTATACTGGGCAGACGAGCTGGAAAAAGCGGTCGAAAACATGTCGGACAGGGACATCATATTCGTCGATACTGCCGGCAAGCGCCCGGGGGATGAGAAGCACAAGGAAGACCTTCTGGACATCGTGCGCATACTCAGGCCCGAGGACACCCTCCTATGCCTTTCCGCCACTGCCGGGTTTGCATCCATCAAGGAAGTGGTGGACACCTATGGGTTTATGGAAGACTATAGGATTTTAATCACAAAGATAGACGAGACGAAATTCCGCGGACCGCTGCTCAACATAAGCTGGTATGCGCAAAAGCCGCTCGCCTACGTCACGGTTGGGCAGAATGTCCCAGACGATATCGAGGTCGCAGACATCGAAACCATAGCGAAACAGATTGTCAGGGGTCATGCATCAGCAGACAGGGAGCAGGAACCCGAAGAGGGTGCGGAAACCGTTGCTATAGCGACAGATTATCTCGAATATATTGAAACCGCAAAAAGCGCTGAGACTGCGGAAATAGGCACAGATACAGGCCTGGAACCAGATAGACTAGAGCGGGACGCGCGAGAAGCAGAAGTTATTGTAGGCCAGCTGTTTGAAGCTTGGGCAGATGATGGGGCAAATCAGCAATCTTAGCTTAAAGCTGCGGCAGGGCCGTGAGCCTAAGTAGCGGATGAAAAGAGAACACATATGGCTGATCAAGCACAAAACTTAAGAAACCTTGTTGGTAAAAAACAAGAAATCAGGGTCGTCTCCATTGCAAGCGGAAAGGGCGGGGTCGGGAAGTCGAGCATTTCGATTAATTTGGCTGTTGCCCTGTCCAGGCGTGGTGTGCGGGTTCTGATCATAGATGCTGATTTTGGTCTTGCCAATGTGGATGTAATGCTCGGAGTCACGTCGCGATATGACATTAGTTATTTTTTGCGCGGCGAAAAGACGCTAAACGATATAATTCAATTGGGGCACGAAGGCGTAAGGTTTATTTCTGGTGGGTCGGGAGTCAATGACCTGCTTAACATGGGCGAAGAGCAGCTGGCAAACCTTATTTCCGGAATTGTGCACCTAGAAGCGCCAATCGATTTCATTATCATCGACACCGGCGCAGGCATCAATGAAAACATTATGCAGATGGTTCTTGCGTCCTCGGAAACAATAATCGTGACAACGCCGGAGCCAACATCGATACTTGACGCATATGCGCTTGTTAAGACAATAGTAAAGCGCAGGGCTGCCCACCCGCTAAGTGTGCTTATAAATAAATGCGAAAGCAAAACGGAAGCAAAGCGCGTCCAGGACGGTTTTATCGAGGTTGTAGGCAGGCATTTGGGGAAAAACGTCAACCCGCTGGGGCTGATAATGTATAACCAAGAGGTACCGCAATCCATCAAAAGGCAGATTCCAATCACGGTCAGCAACCCGGGCGGCTCGACTGCGAGGGAAATAGACACTATTGCAAGAGCAATATTAGACCTGCCGATGGAGCACATTCCGAGCACTTTACTATCGAGGCTTTTCTCCAGAATTTTGGTTAAGGCATGAAGAGCTGGGCAATACAAAAAACTTAAGCGCTAAGCGCATAGATTGGAGGCTGATGTGTGGAAAAAGAAGAATTGTTAGTCATTGGAGATAAGGTAGATTTATTGGGGCACCAGAACCGCCTTTACAGGTCAATGATTGAGGATGTCGCCGAGAGTCGTTTTTTCCTTGTTGGAGTACCAAGATTTGGCGGAGTTCCTATGCCGCTCCACTTAGACGATAGCATATTTATGGTTTTTTACCGCGAATCCGGCAGATTTATTACGGAAATGCAGGTAGCAAGGTTTGAAAATAGAGGGGATGTCCGCTATATCTGGCTCTTCCAAAAAACTGCACCGGTAAAGAACCAGCGACGCGAAGCTTTTCGCGTCCCGACGATAGTTGATGTCGAAGTTTGTCAGTACGTAGAAGGCTTAGAGAGTGATTTGGAGGGGACCTTGGAGTCGGAGGAGTTCGAGTTGGTCATACTTGACAGGGTCACCAGCAGGGATATCAGCCTTACGGGCATGGCGCTGATATCCGACGTCCATGAATACGAGGTGGGGCAGAAATATTTGCTCCGGATGTACCTGGGCGGAGTCCAGAAAGGTGAAAAGTCGTTTCACACGTGCGCCACAGTCAACCGGATACTGCCGTGGCGCGACAGCGGAAAGCGCTTGATTGGCGTGAAGTTTCACGCTCAGACCAAGGAAATGAGCGAACAAGTCTCAAGGTATGTGTTGGAAGAGCAGCGCAGGCAGCTAAAACAAAAAAGGCTTATTGAAAACTAGCGCCAAGTCATACTTAGTTTTCAAGGTGGTGATGAAATGACAGGCTTAAGTGATTCAAAGGATCGGCTTAGTCCCGAAAAGCTAACGCAGCTGTGGGAGCATTATAAGCTGACCGGGGACATAGATTCTAAAAACGAAATATTGCTAAATTACGGGTATCTCGTAAAATGGATTGTCAGACGGATGATGCCGAAGTATAATAACTATAACGAATACGATGACTTGGTATCCTGCGGCATGCTTGGGCTTATCGACGCTGTGGACAAATTTGAGCTAAAGCACGAGGTGAAGTTTGAAACCTATGCAGTCACCCGCATACGCGGCGAGATTTTGGACTACATGCGTTCGCAGGATTGGGCATCACCCAGCCTGCGGAAAAAGATTTCAGCCATTACAGCAGCTTTCGAAACCTTCGAAAGTAAAAATCCGGGAAAGCCGGTAGACAAGGACGTAGCCGACTCGCTGGGCATGCCCCTAGAGCAAGTCCACAAGATACTATCGCAGTCACATATGTTCAACCTCGTAAATTTTGAGGATGCACTCAGCTCGCAAAACCCAGAAGCTGAGATAAGGAGCCAGGAAGAAAACGCTCCAGAAGAAGAACTCTTGGAGAAAGAGAAAAAGCAAGTTTTGGCAGAGGTAATTGACTCGCTGCCGGAAAAGGAACGGATGGTCATAACGCTATACTATTACGAGGGGCTGCTGCTCAAGGAAATAGCAGATATGCTAAAGGTGACAGAATCCAGAGTTTCGCAAATCCACTCGAAAGTCCTAGCTAAAATGCGTACAAAACTTGAGAAAGTAGTATGAGCCGACAAGGGGGGGTGCCTCGCGTCGTGCGCAAACTAACAGCTTCGAAGGGTGTGAATGATGAAAGCTAAATATATTACAGCAGAAAATCTAGAAGCCGCCGAAAACACAGCGGCAGAGCACTTTGGCTTGAATAAAGGTGAGATAACGATTGAAGTTTTGAGCGAAGATGCGCAGGGGGCCGTTTGCGAGGTTCTCGCACTTGTGGGCTCACCCGGAGAAATATCGAACATGAACGCCGGATTTGGGGTATATTACGAACCTGGCGGGGTTTTCTTAGAGGTCTATGAGCAGCGCGGCGCAGGGAAGCCGCTGGTTGACAGCGACTTGATGCAGTATCTTAGCCGCAAGAACCTGAGCGGGGTCAATGTAACGCCAATACACAAATTGCTTTCGGCAAAGCAAGGGCGCTCGGCGATTGCGCCTGCGCAGAGCGAGTTCCTCTTCGGGGAGGATTTGAAGGTGGAGGTTTCCGCCGATGAAATGGAGGCCTCGGCGAGGCTGCTCAGCCCCGAGCCCGGGGGGTCCGCCTTGGAGCTGGGAGAGGCAAAGCAGAAAATTGTGGCGGCGGGTGTCACGCACTGCATAGATGAGCAGGCGATTATAGAGCTGCTTGCAGAGAAGTGTTACAATGAGCCGAAAATCATAGCTTCCGGGCTGCCCCCGGAGGATGGGCAAGACGGCACTATCGTTTTCAATTTCTCAACAGACGAAAGGACAGGGAGGCCGAGGGAGATTGGCGGCGGCAGGGTGGATTACCGCTCTCTGGACTTGTATGAGCCGGTGACTGAAGGGCAGCTGCTGCTGTCGAAGGAGCCCGCAACCGAAGGGAAACCCGGCACGTCTGTAAAAGGCCGGGAGATTAAGCAAAAGCCAGGCAAAGAGGCGGCGCTTCCGAGGGGGAAGAACGTCACTATAAACAACGAAAAAACACAGATGCACGCAAACTGCTCCGGCATGGTACAGTTTCTAAACAATGCCGTCAACGTCTCGAATGTGTACACAGTCAAGGGAGACTGCGACCTCAGCGTTGGAAATATAGACTTTGACGGCTGCGTACACATATCGGGCAGCGTGAGGTCGGGCAACACCATAAAGGCTACGGGCAGCGTCGTGGTAGGTGGAGTTGTCGAGGCAGCGAAGATCAGCGCAAAGGGCAACATCGAGATAAAAAGCGGGATGCAAGGCTCTGACAAAGGCATGATTGAAGCAGGCGGCTCGGTTGTAGCGATGTATATTGAGCGGGGGCACGTGGTGGCAGATGGGTCAGTCACCGTGGACGTGAGCATCCACAGCACCATTGAAACAGGCGGCACGCTGACGGCGAAGGGCAAGCGCGGCGCAATCATCGGTGGGAGAGTCGGCGCCGCAGGGGATGTCGTCGCTAACTACATTGGCGCCATATCCAATACTCGGACTGAAGTTACCGTCGGCATGATGATAAGAAAGCGCGAGCGCATCTCATTTTTGGAAAAAGAGCTCGAGAGGGTTAAGCTGGAATTGGTCAAGCTGGATCAGCTTGACGTCTACCTGGCGAAGGCAAAAGAAAAAATGGATCCAGAACAATGGAAAACCCTGAATGCGTCAGGAATGGAAACAAGGCGGTCGTCTATGGAGGATGCGGAGGCGTTCGAGCTTGAAAAAGAAGGGTTGCTGAAAGAACTGGAACAAGCCACCGCAGGCAAAGTGCACGTGTTTGAGACGGCTTTTTCCGGAGCGATTATTTCAGTGGGGTCGGCCACATTAAAGCTAACCGACGAAATCCCATTTGCGACATTTAAATTCAGGGAGGGCGAGGTAGTTTATGGCCCTTGCGAAATATCCAAGCAAAAGGAATAAGGCGGGTTTGTGAATAAGATTTTTAAGCTTATGACAGGGAGGTCTTAATCATGGCAATAAGAGGCATTGATACACAAATAATGATAACGCGATCTGCCGATCTGGCCAGAGACGTCGGCGCTATGGCAAAGCGGCCTGAGTTGTCGCAGGAGCAGATGGGAGAGCTGCAAAAAATCGCCGTTGCCCATGATTTGAAAAAAGTGCAGGAAACTGCAGAAGCAGAGATGGACAAGCTCAGGACGGATAAAGACGGCAGCAATGGGGCTTCCGGAGGCGATGGCGGAGGAGGGGGAGCCGAAACCAGCGAAGAAGGCAAGGAAGGCGGAGTGGAGAGAACCATGCTTGTCCCAGCCAGCGACAATGTCATAGACATTACGATTTAGGAGCATTAAACCAACATGGGGATAGAACACTACGCATTTGCGCTTTTTATTGCAGGGCTGATATGTTTGATTGCCGTTTTAGTCAAGGTGCTGTTTTCTGATTTGAGCCGGCAACGCAAGCTGCTAGACGAAAAGGAGACGAAGCTGCTGCAGCTATACAATACGGTAGAGAGCATTATGGAAGATTTTACAGACCAGGCAAAGATTACGGCAGATGAGATAAAAGAATTTGAAACCAGGATGGCAGTGCGCGCATCATCCCTCACTCTGCTGCCCGACCAGATAAAAGACGAGCACATAATCGAGAAGCTGCCGCAAAGGCCTGGCGGAGTCGACCAGAGCAGGATTAGGGCGGCAAGCGAGGTTTTGGAAAGAGCGGAGCGCATAATAAAAAGCGAAGCCCCGGCCAAGCCCCAAGCAACGGGGCAGGCCGCCGGAGAGGTGTTTCAAAGCTTTTTTGACGAAATAGCCGCAGCGCCGGTACAGCCGGAGGTAAGCAGCAAGCAAAATCGCAACAATATGATTTGCGCTTTGGCGGCAGCAGGAAAGACCGATGCCCAAATCGCCAGCGAACTAGGGATAACGCAAAACGAAGTCAGGCTTGTGCTGGATTTAATGGGAAGCTAGTGAAACAATTCAGTGCCAGGCAAGAAAACCTAGGAGCAGGCATTGGGAAGCCTGTGCGCTCATCGTAGAGAGGGAATTCCCGCTACTGTCACGGAACTGACCGAGCGTAGAGGAGTGTGCAGGCTTCTCAATGCCGGACAGAACAACAAGCTAGTTTCAAAAAATATTAAAAAAACGGTTAAGTTTGAGGCGAGAAAGCACGATATTTTATATAGGAAAAGATATTGTTGGCAATACCGTGCATTGATTATGAGCGCAATGCGGCAAAAATGTGTGCACCAGCCAGCCAGTAGGAGCAGGAAAGATGATACGAGGATTTTATACAGCGGCGTCCGGGATGATGTTGCAGCGCAGGCACATGGACGTGATTACAAACAACCTGGCCAACGCTGAGACGACGGGCTTTAGAAGGCAGCAATTGGTGTCGCACAGCTTCGACGACGTCCTGGCAAGGCGCATTGGAGATATAGATGATGCGAATGTAATCGGGATTCGCCGGTTCATGAACGCACCGCCCGTAGGGCCCATGACACTTGGGACGCAAGTTGACCAGCTTTTCTTGAATTTTGAAGAGGGGCGGCTAGAAGGCACAGAGCTGAGCACCGATCTTGCGATAGTCGGCGACGCATTTTTTGTAGTGCAGACCGAAGACGGCGAGCGCTTTACCAGGGCCGGAGCGTTCCGATTGGACGATTTAGGCTACATCGTGGATGCCGGAGGGCATTTCTTGCTTGGCGAGGGCGGGCCGATTATGGTCGGTTACCTTGACTTCACAGTCAACCGGGAAGGCGTGGTGCGCGTCGGGGACGAAATCATAGACACAATCCGCACCGTGTCGTTTGAGGACAACAATTCGCTGAGGCAGCAGGGGTACAACCTCTTCCTATCGCTCGAACCCCCGCTTCCCGCAGCAAACCAAAACCAGATAATCCAAGGTTTTTTAGAGAGTTCGAATGTTGACATTGGCAGGGAAATGGTCGATATGCTTACCATATTTCGTGTGTACGAGGCAAACCAGCGCATGCTCACGATGATTGACGAAACCGTTGGCATGGCCGTCAACGAGATAGGGAGGGTGAGATAATGTTTGGAGCTAAAATGACCGCCGCAACTGGGTTGAGGCACCAGCAATTTCGCCTTGATACGATAGCCAACAACATAGCAAATGCCAATACTACGGGGTTCCGGGGCTCAAGGGTCGATTTTAAGGATGCGATGTATCTGACGGGCATGGTGCCGGGCACCGCAAGGAGCCCTGAGGGGAACCAGCAAAGGGGGCACGGAGTCTTGGTCGCCGCCACGACAATGGACTTCAGGAGCGGGTCGCTCCTGGTGACTGATAGGGATCTTGACTTCGCAGTGGCCGGAAATGGGTTTTTTACGCTCGGCGACTTGGATGGGAACCTCTTTTATACCAGAAATGGGGCATTCGACATTAGCGTAGAAGATGAGGGGCGGTTCATAGTTAATGCAAACGGGCTTTACCTGCTCGACACCAACGGCGAAAGGATAATGGTTCCGGACAATGCGCAGACAATCAGCGTTGACCATGCGGGCACAATGAGGTTTTTCCACCATGAGGATGAATTTGGCCTAGAGGAACCGGTCACAATCGCAATATATATGTTCCGCAACAAGATGGGGCTGTACGCAGCGGGAGACGGCGTGTTCACGGAGACGGTGGCATCAGGCGAGAGGTTCCCAGCAGATGGGGAAATCGTCCAAGGCGCCGTAGAAGGCTCGAACGTGAACCTGTCAGAGCAGATGACTCTGATGATACGAACCCAGAGGGCTTTCCAACTAGTATCGCGAGCGCTTACGACAGCGGATGAAATGGAAGCATTAGCCAATAATATGAGAAGGTAAGCAATCAAGAAAAGGAGGTAGGTACAGATGAACATAATCCAATGTATTTTCTGCAAGAAGCCCTTTCAGACCCTAGGTAGGAAAGCCTGCCCGGACTGTCTTGAACAAATAGACAAAGACTTCTTTGTCGTCAGGGATTACATATACGAACACAAGCAGACCAACATGGACAAGGTTTCAGAAGAGACAGGGGTTTCAATGCAGATTATAAGGCATCTTCTAAAAGAGGGCCGCCTGCAGCTAGACGAAATAGGCGGAGGCGGAGGGCTCCTGGTCTGTGAGAGGTGCAGAAAGCCCATCAACTCAGGCAAACTCTGCAAGGCCTGCACGGACAAAGTCTCAAACACCATGAAAGGCAATGTGGACGCACGCGCCGCTGCCGCAAAGAGCGCTGCCGATTCGGCAAGCTTCAAGGGCTCGGCAAAAGTGAAAAACAAATAATTTCGAAATCAATGGAAGAGGGTGGACTCTAATGAAAATAAATCCAATCATAAACCCAAATGTGATGAGGAGCTATCAAGCTACCAAATCAGTATCGGAAAGCAAGAAAGCAGCAGGCGGCAGGGACGAAGTCACGTTTTCCAATGAAGCTCTTAGCTTCTCTAAGGCTTTGACTGACGCAAGGGAGATGCTCGAAGTTCGCACCCCGGCAGAGCAAGCCCGCCTAGCTGACTTGACGGACGCAGTCAGGCAAGGGACCTACAAGGTAGACAGCGAAAAAGTCGCTGAGAAAATCCTTGAGAGCGTCCAGGGACGCAGATGATGAGAAAATCGCTGGAGGAACTCCGTGCGCTGCTCCTTGAGCAAAAGGCTATCCTCGAAAGCATGCTCAAGCTCTCCGGAGAGGAGCGCCAGGTGATAATAGCCGGCGAATCGGAAAAACTGGAGGACATAGTCCGTCAGGGCTTTCGCGAACTCTCAAAGCTGGGGCAAGTGGAAAAGAAGCGGGCGACACTGCACAAGGCGATAGCCGCCGAGTTTGGGCTGACAGAACAAGACTTGACCGTCTCTGTCATCGCCGAGAATGCGGAGCCCCACGAGCGCGAGGCCATAGTGACCCTGCAAAAAGAGCTGACGGAGCTAATAGGCCAGCATAGCGCACTCAACAAGGAAAACACGGAGCTAATCAAGGCGCACCTCGAGTATTCAGAAACAATGCTGGAACTCATGGTAGAGCCGGACGACCCGCTCAACAACTTTTATGGCGGTGATGGAAGAGCCGCTGCGGAAAAGAAGAAAACGACCGGATTTTTTAACGGTCAAGCATAACAAAATAGCAAGCCTACGCGTAACGGAAGACGCCGGCAGCCTGCGCAGTAGGAGAGATTGTAATGAGAAGCACATTTTTTGGCATTGAAATTGGCAGAACCGGCGTAAACATGGGACAACTTGGCCTGGACATAACAGGTCACAACATTGCGAATGTAAACACAAAAGGCTTCACACGCCAGCGCGTCGTTCAGACGGCTCACGATCCATTTGGAGGAATCCAAATGCTCAAGCCGGTTGAGCAGGCGCGCGTTGGTGGTGGTGTAAGGGTGAAAATCCATGACCAAATCCGTTCGGAGTTTCACGACAGGAGATTCAGGACGGAAAACTCCCAAGCGGCGTACTGGCAGATGCGCACGCGCGAACTAAGGAGCCTTGAGTCGTTTTTTGATAACGTAGACGAGAGGACCAGTATCAACTACAGCCTGAACAGGTTCTTCTCGGCGATGAACGTCGTGTCGGAAGATCCCGTAGCAGGGCCCCCGAGGAGGGAAATCAAGAGTGCCGCAGAGAGCTTGGTGCAGCAGTTTAATGTCATATACACAGGCCTTGTGGATCTTCAGGTGCTGCAAAACAGGATGGTCAGGGAAACAGTTAATGAGATTAACGACCTATCGGCAAGACTTGTTGAGCTAAATGAGGCAATATACATCTTTGAAGCGGCCGGCCAGCATAGGGCAAACGACCTTAGGGACCAACGCAATCTGCTTCTGGATGCGCTATCCACGATAGTCGACATCGAGTACGAAGAGCGAACGGACCCGTGGGGCAACTCGTTCCTGACTGTCTGGGTAGTAGACAGGACTTCGGCTCCGGTCAGAGACTCCGCCGGCGCCACCTTCGGAAATGACCTCCCCGACGCAGGAAACATACTCGTCATGCACGATAGGCGCAGGGGAATGGGCGTTGAGGCAGTGGAAATACCCGGAAATGCCGGGCAGACCCCGCCGCACCCATTGGAGACAAGGTATGTTCCCCTCTGGGCTCCCCCAGCTTGGGTGCCCGTCGTGGGCGGCGGCAACGTTGTGCTGGGCACCCCTGAAGACCCTTCCGGTCGTTTAGATGATCATGCGCTTGAAATGACAGAGGCAAGGGGAAGCCTGCGCTCGACGATGGAGATGCGCGACAACGACAATGTGGAGCGCCCCGGCATCCCGTATTTCATAGAGAGGCTAAACGAGCTTGCAAGGGCATTGGTTCAAAATGTAAACGAGGTGCACCGCCAGGGCTGGACAGAAGACCACCCCCCATACGGTTCCCAGACTAACATAAACTTCTTTTATGAACCCGACGACATAGATGAAATTACTATCAGAAACATACGCCTCAGCGACGAGATTTTGGCAAGCGAATTTAACATTGCAGCCTCGTCGTTGGAAATCAGGGGGTTAAGCAACGATCCTGAAGACCAGCAGCGCGGCAACAATCTGAACATGAGGGCTCTCTACGCCCTGTTTAATAGCACGAACATCAACTTTGAGAATGGTGCAGGCGACACCGTGCGCATAGGCAGCTTCGACGATTTCGCAACAAACGTAAGGATCAGCGTCGCCAGCCAGACTAGGGCCTCCAGAAACTCTGAGCTCACCGCCACCCACTTGGCGCATTCTGCCGAGAACCAAAGGCTGTCGATATCGGGCGTATCGCTGGACGAAGAGATGACGCATATGATCAGATTCAACCACGCATTCAACGGCGCGGCTCGTGTGATAACGGCAATGGACGAGCTTTTAGAAAGACTGATAAACGGCACAGGCAGGGTAGGGCTGTAAGTTGAAGATTAGAACTTGAAGGCCCAACCGCTGAGCCCTGAGTATATATTAAGGAGTTAAGAAGCAATGAGAATAACCAACACAATGATGGTCAATACCCTCAATAGAAATATATTTGGCAACCTGACTAGGATGGACACCCTCCAAAACCAGCTGGCGACAGGCAGGCAGTTTGCCAACATAAGCGACGACCCCCTTGCCCTGATTTATAGCCAGTCGGCGAGGAATACGATAAACCGGATCAATAATTTCGCAAGGTCAGTGCACACGGCACAGGACTGGCTGACCCAAGCCGAGGACGGAATAATGGAAATGCAACGCACAATGGTTGACCTTTATGAGCTGGCAGTCCAAGCATCCAACGACACTAAGGGCACGGGCGACGAGAGCGATAAGAGAAACATAGCCCCTGCCGTCAGGCAGCTGACCCAGAACGTAGTGGATACGCTAAACTCGACCTTCGGCAACAGGTTCCTCTTCGGCGGCTTCAACACCCCCGGCGACCGCCCAGCCAACTATCCCGATGAGCATTTGAGGCCGTTTACGGTAGCCGACTGCCCGGATGCCGGCGTGCCTGCGCTGTTCCTCAATGGGCGGAGCCTGCACGCGCTGGAAGGCATGACCTGGCAGGATTTCCAAACCGCTTTGGCACCACCTGGCGGCGAATTTTCCGGCTTGATTGACGTAAAGACGCTTGATGTCGGGCCGGGCATTGAGATGCCGATTTCCGTCAATGGCATAGAGCTTGCGTTTTTTAGGACGCCGGATCCGGACAATCCGGGCGGCTTCATAATGCGCAGCGTATGGAGCGTAGCAAACGATTTGTACGAAAAAACGAGCAGGGGAGCCCCGGCATATGAAGTGATGCAGTCAATCAGGCCGCTGCAGGACGCCCAGAACCACTTGCTTACAGAAACCGCCGACATAGGCGGCAGAATTAGGCGCTTAGAGCTGCTTGAAGCCAGGTACGAGCAAAACGCAATAAACTTTGAGAGGATGCGCTCTAATGCGGAGGATGTGGACTTCGCAGAGACGATAATGCACTTCCGGATGGCAGAGGCTGTGTACCAGGCAGCCCTGTCGGCGGGGGCGAGAATCATCCAACCAACACTTATGGATTTCTTGCGCTAAAAAAAGTATGTACAAATGCAAAATTATGCTGTATAATAGAACATCAACATCGTGTAAGTAGGTTCGGATTTCGAATAATTAGCTATTTGCCGGACTCCGAATTTGCCGAGATAAAGGATTATCAAAGGCAGGTGTTATAAATGCTTAGCGTACAAAGGATTTTTATTGAGCAGCAGCTCGCTGAGATTGGTATAAGGACGACCAATGCTCAGATGCACATCACAATGCCGCAGGGGCAGATGACTATCACAAGCGAAGCACCCCAGATGCAAATCGAAAGGCGGATGCCCACGTTTCGGGTCGACCGGCAAAGAATAGCCGACGAATCTGGACTCAGGGGGCCGGTGGCGCTTGCGAGGGATTTTGCAAACGCAGGCAGGCAGGGCGCTATGCGCGGCATCCGAAACGCAGTCGATGCGGGGCACGCCCTCGGCGACGTGAGAAGGGGCGGAGACAGGGTTGGTGCGCTTGCGCGAAACAGGACTATGGCAAGGCTCACAAGAAACCGCGAGGTTAACATAGGCCTGATGCCTAGGAGCGGTGCAAATTTAGAGTGGGATAGGGGCGAAATGAGCATCAACTGGTCTAGGCACAGTCTGGTCATAGACTGGGACGGCGACTTGATGCCCACGATTGTGATTGACCCCAAGCACTCTATCGAGGTTTTCCTGCGCACTGAACCGTACTTCCGGGTTGTAGTTCAGGGAGAGCCGCGCACTGTCACCCCGGGGAGGTTTGTAGACCAAGCTGTCTAAAGATAAGGTGTTTGCGCTCTGCAGAAAAGAGAGAGAGGATCTATGCAGATAGAAACCATACGGTTCGGTTCGGTTGAAGTCGACGAATCAAAGTTTATTACGTTTGCCGAAGGGATTCCGGGACTTGAGGATAGCCGAACATATGCACTGCTCCAATTTGAAGAGAGCTATCCGATAATATGGCTCCAATCGATTGACGAGGGCGGGATATGCCTGCCGGTTCTGGACACATTCGCAGTACTGACGGACTATGTATTTGAAATCAGCGACGAAGATGTAAACGAGCTTGAACTCCAAGGGCCTGAGCAGCTTCATGTGGTCAGCGTGGTTGTCATACCCAATGATGTGAAGGGGATGACCGCAAACCTCGCTGCGCCAATAATAATCAACACAGAAACAGGCAAGGCGAAGCAAATCATGCTTACCGGAATCGAGTATAACGTCAGAGCTCCCGTATTTGCCCAAATTTGCGAAATGGTTAACAGGGAGGAGGGCGACGGCGATGCTGGTACTGTCACGGAAGCTGAATGAAACCATCCTCATAGGCGACAACATCAGGGTGACTCTTCTTGGGATAGATGGCGACAAAATCAAAATCGGTATAGATGCACCCAGGGATGTCAAAGTTTTTAGAGAAGAACTGATTGAAGCGACAAGGAGCACGAACAAGCAAGCGCTTGATGCTCCGATTATCTCCTTCGATTTATCAAAAATCAAAAAAACGCCTCCCCAAAAAGGGGAGTAGATGTTGAAAATTAACCGACACCCGGCTAAGCCGGGTGTTAGATTTGGGTTTATTTGTTAAAAAATGTAGATTTATTAATTATTCCTTGCATATCCAAAAAAAACATGGTAGTATCTATGTCACGACATTGTCACTGTGTGGCAAAAGCTATGGGAAGGCGGAGTGACGCCGTGACTGAGGGGGGCAGCGATGAGAGCGGTTGTAGATAGGATGTGGGCACAGCTCAGAGAGTACATGGGCAAGATGTCAAGAGGCAATAAAATCAAGCTTGCAGTCCTTTCACTATTAGTAATTATACTGGCAATAGTTACGGTAAGCATACTCACTCGCACCACTTTTGCCACATTACATACAGCAAACGATGATGCAGAAGCAGGAATGATGGTCGCCGCACTTAGGGAGATGGGGGTGACCCCGAGAGTAGAGGGTCGGAGGATACTGGTTCCTGAGGAGAGGGTCAACGAGCTGAGGGTAGCCTTGGCTGCCGAGGGGATAGTAGGGCCCGCTGCGCCGGACCTTGGCATAATGGCAGGCGCCGCTGGGTTTGCGATTACGGACGCCCACGCCAGGGAGCTCTACGATGCCCAGCTTTCGGAGCGGGTTAGGCGCGCGATACTGACCTCGCCGCAGATTTTGGATGCCCATGTTATCATTAGGCAGGGCGAGACCTCGCCGTTTCGCGCCGCACATGGGGTGAGGGCCCCACATGCCGCCGTCATGCTGACACTGAGGGGCGGGGTAATGCTTGCGCCCATGGAGGCCCAGGCCATCGCCGAGTATATAAGGGGCGCAGTGCCGGGCATAAGCTTCGAAAACATCAGCATAACCGACTCCAACCTAAATACATATAGGGTCGGGGATGCTCTTACGATTGATGTTGAGTCAGAAATGACTTCGCGCATAGCAGTTCAAAACTTCCTAATCGAACAAATCAGGATGTCGGTGGAGCAACAGCTGATGCCGATTTATGGGGTGCACAACATCCGCGTGACTCCAAGCATCAGGCTCAACTGGGACAGGGTCTCAAGGGAGATGATTGAGTTTGCGCCGCCCGTAGCCGGAGAGCTAGACGGCATAGCCCGCAGCGCCCACGACCTCTGGGAAGCCGCCAGGAGCGCCGAATGGGCCATGGGGATCCCCGGGACGGACTCAAACGAACTGGGCACCGGGTTTCCTGAGTACCCATTTGGGCCGCTGGGCGACGGCGAGCTTTATGAGCGCCGCATGAGGGAGCGCAACTATGAAATAAACCAAACCATCACGCTCATTGAGCAGGCGCAGGGCGAGCTTGAATTTGTCAGCATAGCCGTGCTGATAAACGCCGAGGCCATAGAAGGAGACTTTAGCGCCGAAGTCGCAGACCTGGTCTCGACCGGCAAAGGGATTCCGGTGGCCAATGTCACCGTCCAGCACATACCATTCTCATATGTTGACACAACCCTTGCCGACATGTATGCAGCTTGGGAGGCGTTCCAAGCGCAGCAAAGGATGAGAGAGCTCGTGGAGCTGATTATCCAATGGTCTGTAATCCTGCTCCTCGGAATCCTGCTCCTACTGCTCGTGAGGACTATCTTCACATCCACAAGGCCAGTGCCGGAGCCGGAGACTGTGCTCGTAGGTGCGGGGGGCGTCAACTACCTGGCAGACGATGAGGATGAGATTGATGCAGATGCAATGGCGCTCGACGAGGTTGAACTGCAGCAGACGAAGCTTGCAGGCCTCGAGCAAATAGAGAGATTCATAGACAAAGATCCTGCTGCAGTGGCGCAGCTACTACGCAATTGGTTATCTGACGAGTAAACTCTAATTTCTTTAGCAGGGGTGAGCTGAGTAGCTTGGCAAACGCACCTCTGATTTCAACTGGCAAAGGTGAGGAAATATGCCCCAACACGAAATGTCATCAAAGGAAAAGGCTGCTGTACTATTGATTAGCCTTGGTAAGGAATATTCGGCCGAGCTGTATAAGTTTTTGTCTGAGGAAGAAATCAGCGACATGACCCTCAGTATCACGACGACAAGAAGAGTGGAACCAAATGTCAGGGAGCAGATAATCAACGAGTTCTACGAAATGTGTCTGGCGCAAAAGTTTATCACGGAGGGCGGTATAGACTATGCGCGTGAAATCCTTGAACAAGCGATAGGGTCTGACAAAGCGGAGGAAATGATTAAGAAGCTTTCTTCCTCGCTTCAGGTGCGCCCATTTGACTTCATAAGAAGGGTTGACTCAAATCAAATACTAAACGTCATACACAACGAGCATCCGCAGATAATAGCGCTGGTCTTGTCGTATATCGAGCCCAAGCAGTCAGCTCAGATTATTGCGTCCTTGCCGTCTGACAGGCAGACGGAGATAATAAGCAGGATATCGACGATGGGCAGCACGTCGCCGGAATACGTCAAGGAAGCCGAGCGCATCCTCGAACGCAAGATAACCTCAATGGGGTTCACCGAAAATATCATCGTCGGCGGTATCGACACGATAGTCGAAATAATAAATTCGCTAGACCGCTCTTCCGAAAAGAACATCCTCGAGAGCCTCGACGTCAACGACAGCGAGCTGGCCGACGAAATCAGAAGGCGCCTCTTCGTTTTCGAGGATATCGCAAAGCTCAACAACGTTACAATCCAGCGCGTACTCAGGGAAATCAACAACGCAGACCTCGCCGTTGCGCTCAAGATGGCGACAGAGGACGTCACCAGGACTATTTTTGGCAATATTTCAAAACGTCTGCAAGAAATGATAAAGGACGACATGGAGGTTATGGGGCCTGTGCGTGTGCGTGATGTTGAGGAAGCTCAGCAGAGGATAGTCAACGTCATACGCAGGCTTGAGGACGAGGGTGAAATCGTCGTTGCACGCGGAGAAGGGGATGACCTAATTGTTTAGGATAGACAGAAATTTTGTCAACCTTGGCGCCACAAGATCCGTGCGGGTTGATGATGAGCAGGGCAGGGAGGCTGGCGCAGCAGTGGGGGATCAACCGCCCCTCGCTCATGCGGCAGTCTCTGCCGACAATATGGCTCAGACCAGGGCAAGCGAAATTATTGCGGAAGCCGAGGAGGAAGCCCGCACATTGGCGGAGCAGGTGCTTGCAGATGCCCGCGACGAGGTTGCGGAAATGATTAACGAGGCGCGCGAAGAAGCCGAGGAGATGCGCCGCCAAGCATTTCAAGATGGTTATGCAGAAGGCGCCGAAGAGGGCAAGCGCTCGTACGACGATCAGCTGGCCACAAAGATGCGCGAGGATGACGCAATGCTCAAGCGAGTCATAAGCGAGGTTTATGACGAGCGGGAGCGCACGTACTCAGGGCTTGAAGATGAGGTAGTCGGTTTGGCGCTGGAGATAGTCAGGAAGACCATAGCCCCTGCGGAGGAACTAATCGGCGGGATATTTGAGGCACTGATAAGGCATGCCTTAAAGCAGATAGTGCCCGATGGTAAGGTCGTGATACATGTCAGCCCCGAGGAATATGACCGGTTCTTTTCGTCCGGACAGGTGGATGTCGAGCTGGACAATGGGGAAGTAATCAGCGCAAAGGTTCTGCGCGACTCGACGCTCGGGGGCGGAGACCTCGTGATTGATACGGAAAGCGAAACAATAAATGCAGGCATCAATACGCAACTAAAGTATATTGCGCTTGCATTTGAAAAGATGATAAATGTTTGAGGATATATGAGCAGCATTGATTTTAACAAGTATTATTTGGCTTTGGAAAAAACACAGACTCTCGAGCATGCCGGCAGGGTGACGAAGATAGTCGGCCTTGCTGTGGAAGCGACGGGGCCTTCATCCAAGATTGGGGATATTTGTGAAATGTTCACCTTGGACGGCGAGCGGAGCATGCGCGCGGAGATAGTGGGATTCAGGGACGGACAGACTCTGCTTATGCCCTTTGGCAGCGTTGAGGGCATCGGGCTTGGCAGCTATGTGGTGTACACTGGCGATTCGCTAAAGGTGCCGGTTGGCAAAGACCTCACAGGCAGGATACTCGATGCGCTGGGTTACCCATTTGACGACCTGCCCCCGCCAAAGACCGAGGCATGGTACCCGGCAGACAATGTTCCGCCAAACCCGCTTGCAAGGGATCGCATCCACGAGGTGCTGCCGCTGGGAGTCAAGGCTATAGACAGTATGCTGACCGTCGGGCGCGGGCAGAGGCTGGGCATTTTTGCGGGCTCGGGCGTTGGCAAGAGTACGCTTTTGGGGATGATTGCCCGATACGCCGTGGCGGATGTAAACGTTATAGTCCTAGTCGGCGAGAGGGGCCGCGAGGTCAAGGATTTTGTCGAGAGGGACTTGGGGGAAGAGGGGCTGCGCAAGTCTGTTCTTGTTATTGCGACGTCAGACCAGCCTGCGCTCTTGCGCCTCAAGTGCGCTATGACCGGGACGGCGATTGCCGAGTATTTTAGGGATTGCGGCTATAAAGTGTTGTTGCTGATGGATTCGCTGACGCGCTTTGCGATGGCGCAGCGCGAGATTGGCATGGCTGCGGGCGAACCGCCTGTTTCAAGGGGCTTCCCGCCTTCCGTGTACGCTGTTTTGCCCAAGCTTCTGGAGCGTTCGGGCATGTCGGACAAGGGTTCGATAACGGGGCTTTACACAGTGCTTGTCGAGGGAGACGATATGAACGAGCCCATTTCAGACACCGTGAGGGGCATCCTCGATGGGCATATCGTGCTCTCAAGGTCGATTGCGAATAGCAACCATTACCCCCCGATAGACATTCTGGGCAGCGTGAGCCGTGTTATGCCGGATATAATCACTCCGCAGCATTTCGAGGCCTTTGGGTCGATTAAGAATTTGATTGCTGTTTACAGGGAGGCGGAAGACCTCATAAATATAGGCGCTTACAAGCAGGGCGCAAACCCTGAGATAGATAGGGCCGTGCAGCTCCACCATGCGATACAGAGCTTTTTAAAACAAGGCGTCAGCGATAGCTTCACCTTTGAGCAGACTTTGGCGATGATGCAAGAGATTGTAGGCGGCGGGTAGTTCTTAAATGAAAAAGTTTAAATTTACTCTTCAGGCTTTGTTTGACTACAAAGTCACAGTCGAAAAGATGCAGAAGTCTGAGCTTAAAAAGGCGCAGCAGGCGTTGCAGGAGCTTTTAAATGAAGAGATGCGGCTTTTGCAGGCTTATGCCGACAATGAGCGGTCGCTTGAGAGGGCTCTGGCCGAGAACTTAAACGTAGGCCGGGCGCTGAGTGAGCACGATGCGTTTTTCCGTTTTTTGCGCGATGCGCTAAAGGCAATCCGCGAGAGGGTTTTGGCAGCGGAGGAAGTGGTGCGCGCATGTCAGGAGCGGCTGATTACGACTATGAAGGAGATAAAGACCTACAACAAACTGCGGGACGAGCAGCTGGTGAGGTACAGGAAAGAGGTACAGGCTGAGGAAACCAAGGAAATCGAAGATTTGGTGTCCTTTAATGTAATAAACGAGTAGTGCTGTTCGGGCTTTGCTGCAGGCTACCTTGGCGCAATAGCTGCAATCAATTAAAATTTGGAGAGTGCGATATGGCAGAAGATATTACCGACTTGACGGAAGACGAAGAGTCAGAACCAAAAACTAAATCCAAAAAGCCTCCAAAAGAGAAAAAAGAAAAGAAAGAAAAGGCTGGCAAGAAATCCAAGGGCGGCGAGGTCTCCTTGGTCAGGAAGAGGCGGGGGAAGACAATTATAATCCTATGTATTTTGCTGTTTGTCATCCTGGTCATTGCCACTGCCGTGGTATTTCTTTACTACAACCTGTTTGAGGCAAGGTATATTGTGGGCGAGTACGTGCATGAGCCGCTCATTGCTGTTGCCGTTTGGTTTAACCCTGAGCTAATGGAGCTCGACGAGGAGCTCCGGGTGGCTTATGAGGCTCGCACGCGCGTGCTCGATACGCGCGAGGCTGGGCAGGATAGGCGCGAGGAGGAGCTTTTAGACCGAGAGTATTATGCCAACGCTAGGGAGCTTGCCCTGGATAGGCGCAGCATTGCCCTAGATAGGCGCGAGGAGCAGATTAACGCCATGCTCGACACTACGATTCCGATATTTCGCCGCACGATGACTGAGCAGGAGCGCCTGGACTTGGAGTCTCTCAGCAGAACCTATGCGCAAATGGCGCCGGTTGCGGCTGCGGGCATCCTAGCAGAACTCCCGGAGCCGGAGGATGCTGCCGTTATCCTGTTTTTTATGGCAGAGCGCAACGCAGGGGCGATCCTAGCCGCAATGGATCCAGACTTTGCGGCGGCCATAACCGAAATTCTTCTCAGCTGACAACCCCAAGGGGGGAAAGGTGCCCCCTTGGTGATTATCTAATAAAAAAACAAAAACTCCGCCGGGCTGTTTGCTTGGCAGGGTTTTGTTTTTTTGCTTACCGGCGCTACGCAACGTGCAGACTCGTGATTAACCAAGCAGCTGCAGTACGCCCTGTGGCAGAGCATTTGCCTGTGCGAGCATTGCGGTTGATGCTTGCGACAGGATGTTTTTTCTTGTAAAGCTGGTCATCTCCAGAGCCATGTCCGCATCGCGGATGCGGCTCTCTGCTGCTGCGACGTTTTCCGCTTGGTTGTTGAGGTTCTGCATCTTGAACTCCATGCGGTTCTGCATGGCGCCTAAATCCGCCCTGGCCATCGACACCCTGTTTAGGGATTCGTCAAGAAGGCCTAGCAATGCGCTGATTTCCAGCGCTGTCGGCGGAGGGTTCGTACCGCGCGAGACATCAATAAAGTGAGGATTCCCTTCCGCCGAACGCAGGCCGATTCCCCACGAGCTCATAGCTTCAATAAAGACCCTCAAAATCTGCCCCTGGTTGGCACCCGACTGGATTATCAGCCCACCGTGCTGGGGGTCTTCATCGGGAAAAGAAGGCCCATGGTCGGGCGGTTCGGGGAGGACAGGGCCGAGAAGCAATGTAGTGCCCCCGGGTGAATCTGAGTGATCCCAGGAGGAATCGTTTGTGAACGCCGGCACATTCGAGTTATTCACCTGCGCTACAATGCGATTCCGGTGGTGATCTGGGCTCATGGGGCTCGGACCAAACATCGTATTGGTAATGTTCAAGGGCGTCCCGCCAACACTCATCGAAGCGATTGTAGTGCCGTCAGAGCTCATTGGTAAATATACAAATAGCCTGCCCGAGCTATCAGTCATTGCATTGATTTCTACTGTGCCGTGGCCTGGAACGTTAAGATTTAAAACCACTGGTGAATTTGGCGTAAACGTCCCAAATTCATCGCTTACGTGGGGCATTATACGAACCCTCCATACGTTTTGCCCTGAGAAAGTGGCACTAGTAATGTTGTTGGGAATGGCGGGGGGACCCAAGCGGGGCAAGTGGTTTCCTGTTGAGGGTGCCAGTTGCGGAGGCCAAACCTGATTTGGTGGAGTGCCCACAGGGTCGTAGACCCTTACCGTATACACAGAGAGGTTGCCGCCATTAACCTGGGTAGGCCCTGTTATTCGGCTTGGCTCATATAATTCCAACAAGCCGCCGTTAAGCACAACACTGCCCGTCATAGTGCCATTTTGCATTGCTAGCGTGCCGCCGTTAACTGTAGTTGGTGATGTTATATTGCCTTGCGATGCAATCAGCTCGCCTCCGTGCACTGTTAAGTTAGCGCCTCTGACGGCATTGCCGGCCATACCTCCGCCTGATATACCCCTGGCGACGTTCACTGTCCCGCCGAATACGGTCAATGTTCCGGCGCTTGAGCCGCATCCTGCACCAATGCCTGAGCCGCCACAGTGAATGCCGCCGGTAGCATTCACTGTGCCGCCAACTATAACTACATTGCCGCCTGAACCTGACCAGCTTCCGCCGATACCAGATGATTCCGGGCCACCTTGGGCTGTTATGTTGCCGCCGAATATCGTTATGTTGCCGGCACCTCTGTGAGCGGCTCCGCCGCCGATGCCAGTGCCGCCGGCGACGTTATGAGTAGTCCCCGTTGCGGCTATAGCGCTCAAAGAGCCCGAACCATTTATTGTCAGCGTGTTTCCTGCGGTCACACTTACTCCGGCATGTCCAACAACGTTGCTCTGCAACATATTGGTGCCTTCCAGCCAAAGATTCACTGCCGTGCCTGCGTTTTCCGGGCCTAATTCTAACGCTGCCGTACCGGTAGTGATATTTACGTTATTTAGTATAATGTCGGTGCTTGCCCCATCTTCCACCGTGATACGGTTGAGTGCGTCCATGCCAGCACCGTTAATTCGAACCGGAAAGTCCCCGGTTATATGGAGCGTGCCGAGTGCTGGGTCGAATGTCCATCCATTTCCGGTAAGGTTTGCAAGATCAGAGGCGTTGATTGTTGTATAATCTGATGGCAATGGTGGAGTAGGAGCCAGTGGCGGCGCCACAGCCTGTACGCTAAGCGGCGCATCAGCTGATAGTGCGGTTCCTGCTGTCAGGGCGTTAATAGTGTCTTCGCTTAGCCCTAATGCTGCAAGGTCAATCCCCTCCAGCCTCGCATAATTGCCGGTCAGCAGCGCCCTGCCGTTAAACTCGGTGGTAGCCGCTATGTCGTCAATTTCTAAAATCAGCTGGTCGATCTCAAGCTGCAGCGCTCCTCGGTCAAGCTGGTCGTTTGTGTCGTTTGCGGCTTGGACGACAAGCTCGCGTATGCGGTGGACGATGTCCTGGACTGTTTGCATCCCGCCCTCTGCGGTCTGAACGAGGCTTATGCCGTCCTGCACATTCCTGCTCGCTTGGTTGAGACCCCGGACTTGCGCGCGCATCTTTTCGGAAATAGCAAGACCTGCCGCATCGTCTGCGGCGCGGTTTATGCGAAGGCCCGAACTGAGCCTCTCCGTCACTTTGCCCCTATTGCGGCTGTTGATGCCCTGCTGCCTATGGCTATTTGCCGCCGTGATATTATTTTGAATCCTCATTGGACTCTCCCCGGAGCTCCATCCTTGAGTTTAGTTTTCTCATCCTTGTAAAAAGGTGCCTGTGCGAGGAATGCGCTTTGCTCTAGTTCTCCGCCTGTCTCAATGTATCGTAATTTGTAGAGGAAACATTACAGCAATATGCGCATTTTGTCGAAATACATTACGCAAAGGCGGCAAAGTGCGTTTTATCGCGCTATATTTAATAGTGGTGGCGCCTGCACGCCCTTTTTGCGATAAAATTTTTCAAATAAAGAAATAATATGCTAATCTTTATAGACACAATCTCCGATAACTTAGTTTGAGGAGGTGAAAGAATGCAGATACCCATGGAGATTCTGTCCCACATGACGACCAGGACGGACTCCAGCCCGGGCGGATGGCATAAGACAGGTCCCCTTGCAACGGAAGGGGCAGGATTCGGCAGCGTGCTTGAAAGCGCAGTTGAAGAATCGCGGTCAAAGCCAATAAAAAATAACCGGTCGGAAGCTAAAAATGCGAACACAGAAGCAGCTCCTGAAAGAGAAGCAGCGCCTGAGGAAAAAGCGCAGATCGAAAGGGAACCGGCAGAATGCCGAAACGAACCTGACGAGTGCGCAAACGCAGATGAGGCAGTCGCTGGAGTAATGTGGGATCAAAAAGAAGTCGTTTTTATTTTCGAAGGAGATAAGGAATCTGCTACGACCCCTGAGATACGTGTGGAAGCCGAGCCAGAAACCGGCAAGCCAAAGCAAGAGGAGCCAATACCGGAAAAGCCAGAAACGAAACTGGCAGAAAACAATCCGGAGAAGCAACCAGAGCTAAAGCAGCCAGCCGCTGAGGCAAACGAACCTGTGACTTTTGAGCAGGTGAAAGCAGCAGCAGAGCAAAACAAAACGGTAGGCACGTATGCCGCACAAAATGCCGAGACTGAAGCAGCGCAGCAGGCAACGAAGCAAGAAACAACAGCAAATGCTGAAGTTTCAAGCGGCGAAAACCCAGGGGAAGTAACGGCACGGACGCCGTCTATAAGGACATCAGAGCAACAAGGGAACGAGCAAAACAAATTCGGAGCTCCCCAACACGGCGATCTGAGCCCTTTGGAGAATGAAAATGACACATCAAAAGTCAAGGGACAAAAAGAAGCGACATATAGCGAGACAGCGGAGGCTGTAAGGGACAATGCGGAAAAAACGCTGGATAGCACCAGCAGCGCGCCTCCCCTCGCAGGGGGCATAAAACCCGAACAGTACGTAGCGAGTCAGCAAATGAAGCAAATTGCGCAGGATGCGCCGGTCAAATCAGAAAACCTGTTTGACGAGATGGTATTGCGACTTGAGTCTATGAAAACGGACTCCCAAAGCTCAATGACCATACACCTAAAGCCCGCATATCTGGGCAGAGTCGCGCTGGAGCTGGTGATGGATGCAGCAGGGCTTCACGTGAAAATCAGCGCAGAGGACAGCGGGGTCAGGACGATGATCAACGGGCAGATAACGGCCCTGATGGAATCGCTGAGCAACAAAGGCATAGAAGTCGCCGCAGTCGAAGTGGCATATACCGGAGTAGACAACGGCGCTTTCAAAGAAAACCGGGAGGACGGATCCCGCCAAGACAACAAGAGGCGATATCGCCGGGAGATAAATCGAGCCGAGAGTGTAAACAGTTACACAGTGAGGCAATTTGACGCAAGCGACTATTATCTGGAAACCGGGGTAAGTTCCGTCCAGTACAGCGCCTGACAAATAACAGGCTTCCGCTTCGCTTAAATTCAAAGGAGAGTATAAAAATGCCAGGTTTAGATGCAATAAGGGATATGCAAAATGCAACAGCACAGTCTATGTCGCGCGGGCCGGACCGCAATGCGGGGGCAGCCATGGGGAAACACGATTTCCTGTTGCTCCTATCTGCGCAGCTCCGCCACCAAGACCCCTTAGACCCGCAGAGCGATTCAGATTTCGCCACGTCTTTGGCGCAGTTTGCGTCGCTGGAGCAGATGATGAACATGAGTGAGTCGCTCACCTCGATGCAGGCATTCGGCCTTGTTGGGCAGTATGTGGTCGCCACGACGCTGATCAGCGGCAGGCTTATGGAGATAGCGGGGGTCGTAGACAGCGTATTCATGTCTGACGGCAGGAAGTTTGCCCAGATAGGCGAGTATGCCGTCCCCGTCGACGACATAAGCGAGGTCTTTGATGGCAGCATGTTCCCGTCGCCGCAGGATTTACTTCGCGCATCAGACAATCTCCTTGACCGCATAGTCGAAGCGCAGATTAGCGATACTGTCACAATCGAGGGCGTCGTAAGGGGCGTCGAGGTAAGGAACGGCCGGCTCCACGCTCTGGTTGAGCTGCCGTCGGGGCAGACCCACCTAGTGCAAGTTGGCGCAATCTTCAACATCAGGTCGACCCCCACGCCCCCGGCGCCCCCGCCTCCCGAGATCCCGCCACTTGATGTGGAAAACACCGTGTCGGACGGCAATGGCGGATACATTGAAATGGACGACGACGGAATGCCGATTTACCACTGGGCATGGGACGCTGAGGAGGAAGAGTGGGCAAGCACCGCAATCCCACCGCTCGATGTAGACAATACAGCGCCGGACGGCAATGGCGGGAAAGTTCAAGTGGACGACGGTGGCGAGCCTATTTATCTCTGGACATGGAACCCGGAGGACGGAAAATGGGAGAGCGCCCCGGTCGGGGCAGCGCCTCCGGGAGATGATAATGGCGACGATAGCAATGGGGACAGCGGCAAGGTCGACGACGATAATAAAGACGGCGGCGACGGCGGCGCAAGCCCCCAGGGCAACAGCCTGAGCTTTAGCAGCATGGGCCAAGCAAGCAGCAGCTACAATAATAACGGCGGCAGCTTCGGCGGGGGCAGTGGGTTTTCCGGAGTAGCGTAACGGCTTACGTCAAAAAGAATCCTTTGGCTCACTGGCATCGAGACACACCCGGACACCAAAAATAAAAATAAATGGAGGAATCGCACTATGATGCGCTCACTATATTCCGGTATCTCCGGACTAAGGAACCACCAAACCAGAATGGACGTAATAGGTAACAACATCGCCAACGTAAACACAGTAGGCTACAAAACAAGCCGCGTTGTGTTTCAGGAAATATTCACCCAGACCATGCAGGGCGGCACAGCGAACACCGGGGTCAGGGGCGGCACAAACGCAATGCAAATCGGGCTTGGCGTGAGGCTGGCGACGATTGATGTCTTGCATACGCGCTCGGCAGCCCAAAGGACAGACAACCCGACAGACCTTATGATAAATGGCGATGGGTTCTTCATACTGGGCAGCCAAAGGATTGACGATGATGGCGTGCCGATTCCTGGGGTATATGACCGGCATTTCACGCGCTCCGGCAACTTCCTAATTGACAACGATGGGTACTTGGTGTCGAGCCATGGGCTGTTCGTCATGGGCTTGCAAGGTGTAATCACAAGAGTTGAGATTCCGGCGCCTGCAGGCGCTCCTGCTGGAACTGGGCCGACAATGTCTGAATGGTTTAATGCTTCCGAGCCTCCGGATACTTGGCCTGAAGGGGTGACCGAAGCACTGATAATAGCTCAAAGTGAGTTTACGGCGGATGATTTTGTGGATGGCTCAATACCTCCTAGGTTTGGACGCATTTTTGTCGGCGGATTGGATCTTGATGCGTTTGACACCGAAGTCGTTGATGGGATAGAGACATGGGTTCATGAAGATAGTGATGAGCTTGGAACAAGGCTCCACAATTTTGCGGTAGACCGCTTCGGCACCGTCTCCGTACTGGCGGACGGCAGGCAGATTCCCATTGCTCAGTTGCTGGTTGCGGCATTCCCCAACCCGGCAGGGCTTGAGAGGGTAGGCGACAGCCTCTTTGCGCAGACAAGGGCGTCCGGCGACCCGCTCCCGCATGCTGAGAGAAGCGCAGACCCTGACGAACTGCTTCCGGGTTGGCAGTTCCTGAACCCAGGAGATGCTGGTGCGGGCGAAATTAGCTCAGGCACCCTAGAAATGAGCAATGTCGACCTCGCATCGGAATTCACCGACATGATCGTAACACAGAGGGGATTCCAAGCAAACTCAAGGGTAATAACGGTATCAGACACAATGCTTGAAGAGCTGGTCAACTTAAAACGCTAACGACTGATTAAAATTAAGAAACCAAGTGGGCCGGAAGACAGCAATCGAGTCTTCCGGCCCAAGAACATACCCAAAGTTACAGTTCTTCACACGTCGCTTGCCAACCGCCCGAAATGGTCAATTTACTACGCTTTTTCCGCTAGAACGGGTCTTGTCGCCCTACATACGCGAAAAAAGCGTAGCAAACAGCCCATTCCAGGCTATCCTGTGAAGCGTAACTGCCCAAAAATGGGCGGCGCAAACGGAAAAATCCGCTATTGACGCAAATGCTCAAAAATGTTAGAATCAGAGCATTATAAGACATTGCCAATCGCCAATTGTCAATTGATTTAAGGAGGATTTATGATTCTAGTCACAAGAATCAACAAAGTCTCTCAATTTTACGTAAACGAGGACATGATTGAATTCATCGAGGAGACGCCAGACACAATCCTCTCCCTGAGCACAGGCAAAAAAATCGCCATTGCGGAAACGGCCATAGATATCGTAGAGAAAATCCGTTCGGAAAAAATAAGAATCAGGCTTGCAACGGAGTTTTGATAATTGTCGGCTAGAGAGGTGGCCCCGGGTTTCGCCGGGCAGTCAAAAAAACACTTGACAATTTTGCTCAAGTCCTGTTTAATTAATTAGTTCGGGAAGATACGCCCGGGACAAATGTGATTATTTGCCAATCAAAGGAGTGAGTTTAGTTTGTCGGAGATACTATCACAAGCTGAAATAGACGAACTACTAAACACGCTGATGACGGGCGATACCAGCGGTTCGTCCGAGTCGTCCGACGGGTCTACTGCGATGAAGGTCAGGGAATACGACTTTCGGACTGCAAATAGGTTCCCTAAAGAGCAAATGCGGACATTCCAAGTCGTTTTTGAAACGTTCAGCCAGCTGTTTTCCAACAGGCTGTCGAGCATATTGCGCGTATCTTGCGAATGCGAGATACTTTCTATTGAGGAATGTTCATATAGCGAGTTTAACAACTCGCTGCCTGCTCCGGTGGTGCTTGCGATTATGGATGCCCCCCCCATGCACGGTTCGCTAGTTTTTCAGATGTCGCCCGAGTTTGCTTATATGCTTATCAGCAGGCTTTGCGGCGGGACGGCGGCAGGGGAGAATTCAAAACAATTTACGGAAATCGAACTGGCGCTGGTCGAGAGGGTGCTCCGCCAGTCCTGCCCTGTTTTTGACGAGGCGTGGGACAAAGTAATCTCTCTGAGCACACAGGTCGAGCGTATTGAGACAAGCCCGCAGTTTGCGCAAATTACAGCGCCAAACGAGCCGGTGGCCGTTATAATACTAAACATAACCATGGGCGAAGAAACAGGCCTCATCAGCATCTGCATCCCCCACACCGCAATCGAGCCGGTGTCGCAGCAGCTCAATACCCGCATGTGGTTTTCGAGCGGTGCGCGCGACGACGGCAGGGGGGAAGAGCGGACGGCGATGCTGACTGGCAAGCTTTTAAATTCGCTGATTCCGATTACTGCATATTTCGAGCAGACCCCGGCGACGGTGTCAGATATTGTCAACCTTCAAATTGGCGATGTTATAAAACTGGATCATCCGGTAGAACTGCCTCTGACGATAAAGGTCCAGCACATACCAAAATTCAAAGTTGCAATCGGAACCTTGGGTCAAAAATATGCAATGCAAATCGTCGACGTAATCAAGGAGGAGCAACCAAATGAATCTCTCACAAGATGAAATCCAAGCCCTGCTCGCAGGTGATGCTACAGAAGAACCTACGGAAGCAGCTCCGGAGAATGAAGGGGCTGATGGCATAATGTCGCCGGAGGACATTGCGGCTATGCTTGACGATGCGGTTGCGCCGGGCGATGCTGGCGGTGATGATGGCTCGGCCGATATAATGTCGCCGGAGGATATTGCGGCTATGCTCGATGCCGGAGGGGATTCAGAGCCTGCGGAAGACGATAGCTTTTTAGACAACCTGATAGCAGGCGCCGAAGAGGCGGCCGGCGGCGCGCAAGAGGAGGCCGTGGACGTCTCGTCCCATGCCATTGGGGGCATGCTGACAGAGGATGAGGTGGACATACTTGGCGAAGTCGGCAATATAAGCATGGGTGCCGTTGCTACTACTATGTACTCGCTGCTCGACAGGCGGGTCAGCATTACGACGCCTAGGGTGAATGTGTTCAAAGCCGCAGACGTGCTTTCTGTTTATAAAATCCCATTTGTTGTGGCTACAATAGAATATGTAGAAGGCATTGAAGGAACAAACCTGCTAGTTTTAAAAATCGAGGATGCCGCGCTCATAACAGATTTGCTGATGGGCGGGGATGGCACGGTCGAGGAGCCCATAGAGCTCAACGAGATGCACATCAGCGCAATGAGCGAGATAATGAACCAGATGATGGGCGCCTCGTCGACATCGCTATCGAAGCTGGTTCGCGAGCCAATAAACATATCGCCGCCAAAGAGCACTCAGGTGGATGCCGGGTTTGATGTCTCCACGCTGCTGGGCAATATTGATATGGTAACGAAAATCAGTTTCGATATGGAGATAGAAGGCTTGCTTAAAAGCGAGCTGATTCAGCTTATGCCATATGAGGTCAGCCGCGATTTTGCCAAGAGGTTTATGGATTCGGGCGTAGGCAGCCCAACAGACTCAGCGCCACAGCCTGCCCCAACAGCGGCTGCGCCCCCTGCGGCAGCGGCAGCTCATGCGCCGCCACCCCCGCAGGCAGCTCCGGCACCACCACCTCCTCCGCCTGCTGCGCCATATCCGCCGCAAGAGGCAGCATACATGCCGCCGCCGCAGCCATATGCGCAGGAGCCTTACCCACAGGCCCCATATCCGCAGGCTCCGTACCCGCAGCAGCCATACCCGCAAGCTCCGTACCCGCAGCAGCCCTATCCGGGTTATCCGCCTGCCGGGCAGCATGGCCGCGTGGTGGACGTTCATCCAATGCAGTTCCAGTCGTTCGACAATCCGGGCTCGGTCGGCGAGGCAAAGGGGATTGACCTTGTGTACAACATCCCATTGCAGGTGGTTGTTGAGCTTGGAAAAACGAAAAAGGAAATAAGCGAGATTCTTGAGTTTAATACTGGGACAATCGTCGTGCTTGATAAGATTGCGGGCGACCCGGTAGAGATTGTGGTTAACGGTAAGCTTATAGCGCGCGGGGAGGTTGTCGTCATAGACGAAAACTACGGCGTCAGGATTACCGATATATTAAATGGGTAGAAATATTTTATACGCTTTGGTAATTGAAAAACTATTGAAAAGGACGTGAGTAGCGTGAGTATAGTCGACACCAATATCCTGCTTGAGACCGGAACGAATGAGCTTGAGATTCTGGAATTCACCATTTCAGGAAACAGCTACGGCATCAATGTTGCAAAGATAACGGAGCTTATGCAAATTCAAGAGGTGCAGGAGATGCCGCTTGCGCACCCCTGTGTCGAGGGCGTGTTTCAGCCTAGAGATGAGGTTTACACCATTGTAGATCTTGCGAAGTACCTCGATCTTGGGCCGTCGGAGGTTCCAGAGAAGGATATTTTCATCATAACAAATTTCAATCAAATGAATATTGCGTTCCATGTTCATGCGGTGGAGAGCATATTCCGCATTTCTTGGCAGGACATCGAGAAGCCGGATAGTATCATCTATGGCGGCCAAGAGGGTGTCGTGACGGGCATAGCAAAGGTCAACGATAGGATTATTTCAATTTTGGACTTTGAAAAGATTACGTTTGACATCAGCCCCGAAACTGGCATAGACCTTGATACGGTCAAGGCGTACACCGGGGTCGACAGGGAGAACATACCGATTGTGCTCGCAGAGGACTCTGCGCTGCTCAGGAAGATGCTGACTGAGGCGCTGCACACGTCGGGGTACTACAATCTATATATTTACAATAACGGCGAAGAAGCGTGGAACCATATTTCCGAAATGAAGGCGCAACACCCCGATGATGTTTTGTCCAGGGTGCGGTGTTTGATTACGGATATCGAAATGCCCAGGATGGATGGGCACAGGCTCACAAAGCTCATCAAGGGCGATCCGGTTCTTATGGATATTCCAGTCGTTATCTTCTCTTCGCTGATAGATGAGAACATGCAGAAGAAGGGGCAAGAGGTTGGTGCGGACGCCCAGCTGTCGAAGCCTGAGATTGCGCGGCTGGTTGGCGTCGTCGACACAATGGTGAGCCGCCACTTGAGCCTAGCAGGCTCACACTAAGCGAGCAGTAGAAGAAACCTTAAGGGGGGCGCAATGTGGTTATCATCTGCGCCCTCAGTGCACTTGGCAGTATTGACAGCTATTTTTCATTAGGGGAGGGATTTTGTCATGAGTACTGAGATAACAGCAGCAACTGAAGATGAGATTAGGCAACAGCTAATGGAAGATTTGCGCAGGGAGCTGGAGGTGGAGCTGCGCAAGGAGATTTTGGGTGAAATCGAAGAGGAGGAGCGCGACGAGCGGGAGTATCCTTGGATTGTATTTTCGCTAGACAGCACGGAGTATGGGATAAATAGCAAGTTCGTGTTGTCTATTGAGATTATTGGGGAGATTACGCCGGTCGTGGATGCGCCGGGGCATTGCCCGGGAATCACTCAGTCGCGCGGTGATATGATTGATTTGCTCGATTTGCGCGCTTTGTTTGGGCTGGGCGACTATATTTCTGCCAAGAGGAGCAGCGAGCATGACCGCATTATGATGATGGTCATCGAGACGGAGGGAAAGAAGCGCGGAGTGATTGTGGATGAGATTGTCTCGGTGGAGTATATCACCAATTTCATCGATGGCGTCGTCGGGGAGCATGCTTCTGCCGGCTCCATAACTTCGCAATATATCCGCCAGGTCGCCACCCGCGAGAAGCTCGATAGCCCGGTTCTTATCCTGAACCCCGAGAGCCTGAATTCCTTGTGAATTCTTTTTTGCATACAAAAAATGGGCGGCTCTCTTATGGCCGCCCATTTTTCACTTATAGATGTACCTTAGATGTACCACTGTACCACAACTAGTCTTTGAAATTCTCTTCTATTCTTTTGAATATTTTTTCTGCTTTTGGCAGCAAATCCACTATTTCCGGATCGAACTGGAGGCCCCTGCCTTCTTTTATTATTCCTATCGAGGTGCTGTGGGAGTAGGCCTCTTTGTAGCACCTTGGGTTTACCAGTGCGTCGTACACATCCACAACGGAGATTATCCTTGCGGACAGGGGGATTTCCTCGCCTTTTAGCCCATCGGGGTAGCCGTTGCCGTCCCAGCGCTCGTGGTGGGAGAGGCATATTTCTTTTGCGTATTTGAGGTATAGGTCGTTGTCGGGCAGAGCTGACGATATGCTGTCGATTATTTGGCTGCCGATGGTGGTGTGCGTTTTTATTACGTCAAACTCTTCCGGCGTCAGTTTCCCGGGCTTTAGCAGAATATCGTCGGCTATGGCTATTTTGCCGATGTCGTGCAGCGCCGAGGCTTTTATCAGCGATATGATGTTTTTGGTCAGCAGTATGGGTCTGAACTTTTCCGTGTCCAGCATTATAACTATTAAGGCCTCAGACAGCAGAGTCGTCCTGCGGATGTGGGCGCCGGACTCCAGGTTGCGGTATTCGATTATTGTCGCCAGCACTTCGAGCGTTTGCTCGTAGGTTTTGCTGACTTCCGCTGCTTTTTTTTCAACCAGCTGCTCAAGCCTGTGGCGGTAGCGGGCTAGATTTACGTGGTTGTTCACCCTCGCTTTGACTATGTCATGGTTGAAGGGCTTGGTTACGTAGTCGGCGGCACCCAAGCTTAGGCCGTGTGATTCGGTTTTGTCCGAGTCCGAGGCTGTTATGAACAGTACTGGGATGTGTTTGGTGCTACTGTGTTTTTTCATTTTTTTGAGCACTTGAAAGCCGTCGATGTCGGGCATCATGATATCGAGGAGGACGACAGTCGGCGATAGCCCTTCCTCAAATAAGAGAGAAAGCGCCTCGTTTCCGCTGCCAGCCTCTACAATGTCGTAGTCGTCTTTGAGCATTTCTGCTAATATCATCCGGTTTATGTCGATGTCGTCCACTATCAGAATGACATCGCGAGGTTCGTGTCTCATTTGCCGCTTCTCCGCTCATAGCCATGTGCTATGAAGTCAGATATGATTTGCACTGTCATACCATACGTTTTCTTGAATTCTTCAAATGCGCTAGCACGTTTAAGCTCGTCGCCTATGGCAAGCTCCAAATCTGCCGACTTGGCTCTAAGCTTAACCAGAGACAAGTTCGCCGCAACGCCCTTGATCGTGTGTGCCATGCGTGAAGCCTCGGTAAATTCGTTCTTTTTAAGGGCTTTTTCTAGCTCGTCAAGTTGACAATCTTCGACAAACCGCCCGAGCAGTTTAATGTAAAGCCCCATATTGCCGCCAATGCGCTTTAGCGCATCGTCGACGTCCATATAGTCGGGGTTTGCTATAATGCTCAAATAATCACTCCTGTGCCCATATGTATTCCTGCACAAATTGTATCACTTTTTTTAGACAATAGCAATACAAATTAAACCACAACTTGCGCCAAAACATCGCTCATGTCGTACATGCCCGGCTTGCCTATCCCTGTCATGAATTTCGCTGCTTTCACTGCCCCTATTGCGAAAACCTCGCGCGAAAAGGCCGTGTGCTTGAGTTCTATCAGCTCATGCTGGCCTGCGAATATGACATCGTGCTCGCCTACGATGGTGCCGCCTCTTACTGCGGAAATGCCAATCTCATGTTTCGCCCTAGGCTGGCGACTGCCCCTTCTTTCAAACACATACTCCGGATTATATGGTAGCGCATCTGACGCCGCATCAGCAAGCATCATTGCCGTGCCGCTCGGAGCGTCCAGCTTGCGCCTATGGTGGCGCTCGACAATTTCAACGTCAAATCCCTCAGCCAAAACAGAGCAAGCCCGGCGTACGAGGTCAGACAGCAGGTTTATACCAATAGACATATTCCCAGAGCGAAACAGCGGGATTCGCTTCGCTGCCTTTTCTATCGCAGCCAGCTGCTCCGGCGAATATCCAGTGGCGCACAAAATAAGCGGCAGGCGCTTATCGAGCGAGAAGGCAATCAAGCATTCAAGTGCCGCAGGGCTTGAAAAATCCAAAACGACATCAGCCTCGCCGCCAAATTCGCTCACATTTTTGTATACAGGGAAACCACACAGCTCTGTTGTGTCCAAATCCACCCCGGCGACAATGGAAACATCCGGCTCGTCAGCCACGATTGCGGAAACAGCCTTGCCAGTAAAGCCATTGCAGCCCACCAGAATTATCTTAAGCATAAATACCCCCCTTTAGCATTAAATCAGGCCAACTTCGGCCATCGCCCCCTTGAGCTGCTCGAGGCTTTCTGGAGCCAGTTCGCAAAGCGGCATGCGAGGCTCGCCGACATCCAGGCCCATCAGGTTAAGCGCGGCCTTTACAGGCATGGGGTTGACCTCGATGAACAGTTTGCCGACAAGGTCGAGGTACTTTAGCTGAATCTCCGCAGCCCTCTTAAAATCGCCGGCAAGGCAAAGGGCGGTCATCTCGACAACCACAGCGGGAGCCACATTGCCCAGCACGGTAATGACGCCCTTGCCCCCAATCGACATCATGGGGACAACATCCTCGTCGTTGCCGCTCCAAACATTAAACTCGTCCCCACAAGAAGCGAGAGTGGAAGCAATCAGCTTAAAGCTGCCAGAAGCCTCTTTGACGCCGTTTATGTTCGGATGCTTAGAGAGCTCAACATAAGTCTCCTTGGTAAAAGACATGCCCGTCCTGGCGGGGACGTTGTAAAGGATTATAGGAATCCGGACCCTGTCCGCAACAAAACTAAAGTGCCTCACAAGGCCGAGCTGAGTAGTCTTGTTATAGTATGGGGTGACCATAAGAAGTGCATCGGCACCGGATTTCTCGGCTGCCTGTGACAGAAATAGCGCATCCTGCGTGTCATTGCTGCCTGTGCCCGCAATGACCTTGACGCGGCTGTTGACATGCTTAACGCAAAAATCAACAGTTGCGATATGCTCCTCCAAAGACTGAGTAGAGCTCTCGCCGGTAGTGCCGCATACGGTAATCGCCGCAACCCCGCCTGCAATTTGCAAATCAATAAGCTCCCCAAACTTCTTAAAATCAACCTTTCCATCCTTAAATGGGGTGATTATTGCCGTCGAAGAACCCAAAAATACCGGTGTTTTCATTATACTGATACCCTCCTCAATTCTACCGTTTTTGTATATATCCATCGGCACAGAGCAGCTCTGCCAGAAGAACCGCGCCACCTGCTGCGCCCCGCAGGGTGTTGTGGCTTAGGCCAATAAACCTATAGTCGTATTGGGTGTCAGGGCGCAGACGCCCGAGGGAGACGGCCATGCCGCCCTCCAACATACGGTCGAGCCCCGTCTGAGGCCGGGTTTCGTCTTCAAAATAGTGGAGGAACTGCTTTGGGGCAGACGGCAAATCAAGCTCCTGTGGGCGCCCTTTAAAGCTGTTCCACAAATGCTTAATCTCATCGATGGGGGGCTTTTTCCGAAAAGCCATAAAAACTGCGGCCATGTGGCCATCAGTGACCGGGATGCGCACGCACTGCGACGTAACCTGCGGAGAGACGGCAGGGGCAATCTCGTCGCCTATGATTTCGCCCCAAATCTTTAGAGGCTCCTGCTCGGATTTCTCCTCCTCGCCGCCGATATGCGGGATTACGTTATCCACCATCTCCGGCCAAGACTCAAAGGTTTTCCCAGCGCCGGAAATCGCCTGGTAGGTGCAAACAAGGACGCGAGCCAGCCCAAACCTATCCTTTAGCGGGTGGAGGGCAGGGACATAGCTCTGAATGGAGCAGTTGGACTTGACAGCTATGAAGCCGCACTTTGTCCTCAATCGCTTGCGCTGGCTTTCGATTACATGGGCATGCTCAGGGTTTACCTCCGGAATGACCATAGGCACATCAGGAGTCCAGCGATGCGCGCTGTTGTTGGAGATAACCGGGCACTCGGCCTTGGCATACGCTGCCTCCAAAGCCTTGATTTCCTCTTTCTTCATGTCCACAGCGGAAAAGACAAAGTCAACTGAGCTGGCGATTGCGGAAACATCCGACTCGGCTGACAGAAGCGTCAGCTTTTTTAAAGATTCGGGAACCGGTTCGCGCAATTGCCACCGCCCTGAAATGGCTTCTTCATATTTTTTGCCCGCAGAGCGGCTGCTCGCAGCCACTGCGGCAAGTTCAAACCATGGGTGATTTTCCATCAGCGAAACAAAACGCTGCCCAACCATTCCGGTAGCGCCAATTAAGCCGACTTTATATTTCTTCATGGGCTCACCCCTCGTACTTTAAGGTTACAGGTCACTTAGGCTGCGGATAGTTCGCAGGGGGTGTGACTGGCACAGTCAGTTACACACAGGCAGCTGATGCCGGTCGGTTTGCTGTGTTTTTTCGCGTAAGTAGGGCGACGAGACCCGTACTAGCGAAAAAACACAGTAAATTGACCGGTAGCAGCGGACAGTTTGTGAAGGTATAACTAGTAACATAACTTTGCAGCAAATTGCAACAAAAATTAAAAAAATTACCAGTAGGGCTAGTCAACCGGCTAATTTTATATTATAATACTACGGATTTCACGCTATGGAATTCACGATATCATACGCAAGCGTGAATGTCAATAAAAAGGAGACGATACATGAGATTAGCTAAAAACTGGGTTAAACTTTTTGCAGCTTTAATTGCAGTATGCTTACTATTGCCGCCCGCTGAGGCCGCATTGAGCGCGCCAGCGGGAAACGCACCCTTCAGGCCACAATTTACAACACTCAGAATAGGCCTGTTCTTTGGCCCCACAGCGATTCCGTCGGCAAACCTACAGAACGCAGAAGGCTTTGGAAGAGGCTTTGACTTTGGCTTTTTCGACAGCAGCAGGGAGTTCGTGCCGATTGGCGCATGGACCAACGAGCACCGCATAACGATGACGATTGACCGCAACATGGTCTGGAACCCTGCTGGCAACGAAGGGCGGGGAGAATTCAGAGAAGGCACCACGGGGAGCGTTGTCCTGGGCGCATTCCATGTCATGCTCAACCCGGGCTTTGCAACATTCGACGAAGCAAGCTTTGTCGCCGCACAGTACCATGAAGGATTTGTCAGGTATATGCCAGGCCGACAGGGAGGCCCATTTTTTGTGTTGGTAGGGAACTACATCTCAAGGGAAGCGGCGGAGGCGGCAAGAGCAAGCCTAGGCGTGCCAAACAGCGAAGTCTGCTCTGGCACACAGAACACCATAACAGTTGTAAGAACCGGGACAAACACTATCCTTTTCGAATTTGATGCGGGCACGACACCGCTGGGTGTCAGGCCAAGACCCATCGGATTTGAAAACCCTGAAACATGGTTTCGGGGGTTTAGGTACCACGGCAGCTTTTCATATGCAAGGAGGGATGGCGGGTTCCTAACCGTAATCAACATGGTGGATATTGAAGATTACGTCAAGGGCATCCTGCCATACGAGATGAGCAACACATGGCCGCTGCAAGCGCTCAAGGCACAGGCTCTCACAGCCCGGACTTTTGCCATTCGTTCGCTGGGCAGGCACGCCTCAGACGGCTTTGACCTCTGCGTTGAGGAGCACTGCCAAGTCTACCGGGGCAGGGGGCTGGCTAATGAGAGGACCGACCAAGCAGTGATAGAGACGAGGGGCATGTTCGTAACTTTTGGAGGACAGCCCGCAGAGACAGTCTATGCCTCGTCTAATGGCGGCGCTTCAGAAAACGTCGAAAACGTGTGGATTGAGGCCCGCCCATATCTGCGCGGGGTGATAGACCCATTTGAGGCCGATGTCGTTCGGAGGATATCTGGATATCACTGGACTGTCAGGCATTCGCCTGCACAACTCACAGAAAGGCTGCGTACCAGGATACAGGGCTTCAATCTGTCAACAATTTCCGCAGTCAGGGTCACCGAGCGCTCGCCAACAGGCAATGCAATCGGGGTGACTGTGACTGATGTAAATGGGCGCACGCATACGCTCCGGGGCAGGCTTCAAATACTCGCAGGCTTTGGCACCCCCACTATGCGCTTTGATACGGGGGTCACGGTGTGGTCGCCCGGGAACATATTCGCTAACCACCCTGCACAGGCAACCCCCCAAGGCACCCAAATATTCGGCATTGATGGATATGGCAATACCACAGCTGCGCCGCCAGCGAACATACGCGCGATTACCGGTTATGGGCACATGTCGACCGTGGCGGGTGAGGCTTCCGCCGGAATCGGTGGGTGCACGGGCCTGGTCAACGGAATGTTTACCTTTAACGGAACCGGCAATGGGCATCAGGTGGGCATGAGCCAGTGGGGCGCTTTTTCAATGGCGTACTACCACAATATGTCATTCAGGGACATAATTCACTTCTATTTTACCGGAGTTGAAATTACAGAAACGTATGGAGGCCACATATTTGGATAAGAGCGATTTTTACTTTGACCTGCCGCAGGAGCTGATTGCCCAGACTCCAATCGAGCATAGGGAGCAGTCGAGGCTGCTGTGCATGGATAGGCGCACCGGGCAGCTTGCGCATCATCATTTTTACGAGCTGGCAAGCCTATTGCAAAAGGGAGACTGCCTTGTGCTAAACGATTCAAGGGTAATCCCGGCAAGGCTTCTTGGCACAAAAGAAACAGGCGGCGCAGTAGAAATAGTACTACTACGAGAGATGGCAAAACCCAGCGAAGCGGGTTCGGTTCGGAAAGGAGTAACGACGGAGTGGAGCGGATGCCCGCCGACAGGCGGGCGTAGCGGAGCGCAGTCGATTACGACGTGGGAGTGCCTCGTGCGCCCCGGCAGGAAAATCAAGGCGGGCGCAAAGCTGATTTTTGGGGACGGAGAACTTACCGCCGAAGTCACAAACGAGACAGACGGCGGCAACAGGCTTATTCGGTTTTATTTCGACGGGATATTTCTTGAAGTGCTCGAAAGGCTGGGAAGGATGCCACTCCCGCCATATATCCATGAAGAGCTTGAGGATAGCGAAAGGTATCAGACCGTGTACTCGAAGGTGAGCGGCTCAGCTGCCGCACCAACGGCGGGCCTGCATTTTACAAATGAACTGCTTGGCGAAATAAGCGCACAGGGGGTGGAAATCCGCTACATCACGCTACATGTCGGCTTGGGGACTTTCCGGCCTGTCAAGGTGGACGACGTCAAAGACCACAAAATGCACGCCGAATACTTCATAATCCCCGAGGACACAGCCGAGGCGGTAAACCGGGTCAGGGCAAACGGTGGGCGCGTAGTAGCCGTAGGGACGACATCGTGCCGGGCGCTGGAGTCTTGTGCGGACGATGCGGGGGTCATAACCCCATTTTCGGGGTTCACGGAGATTTTCATATATCCGGGCTACACATACAAGGGCATAGACGGCCTGATAACAAATTTCCACCTGCCGGAAAGCACGCTGATAATGCTGGTCTCAGCATTCGCAGGCAGGGAAAACACGTTAAATGCCTACCAGGAGGCCATAGAGAGGCGGTACAGGTTCTTCTCGTTTGGGGACGCAATGCTCATAGTATAGCAAAAAACTTATAATACTCCGCCCAGCGTCTCGCCTATTGGGTCGCGGATTATTATGTTGGCTTGCCTGTCGTATGATGTTTCGGATTTGTTGATTAATATGAGCTGGCTGCCCTTGTAATACTGAATCATGCCGGCCGCAGGGTACACATTCAGTGAGGTTCCGCCCACTATTAGGACTTCGGCCTCCCGAATGGCTTGTATAGAGCCCTGTATGATGCTTTGCTTGAGCGGCTCTTCAAAGAGCACTACGTCCGGCCTGATAGTCCCGCCACAGGGGCAGGTGGGTATGTCTTCCGCCTCCAGCACAACGTCCATGCCATATGTCTTTTTGCAGCTCATGCAATAGTACCTGCCGCGCGAGCCATGCAGCTCCAATACATTGACGCTCCCGGCCTTGTGGTGGAGACCGTCCACGTTTTGCGTCACTATGGCTTTTAGCTTGCCCCGACGCTCAAGCTCCGCAAGCGCAAGGTGCGCTTCGTTTGGCTGAGCGTTTGGGTGCAGCATTTTGTCCCTGTAAAATTGGTAGAACTCGCTGGTGTGCTGCTTGAAGAACGTGAAGGATAGTATGGTTTCAGGCGGATATGGGTATTTCATATTGTATACCCCATCTTCGCTCCGAAAGTCGGGGATCCCGCTTTCGGTAGAGACGCCTGCCCCGCCGAAGAACACTATGTTGTCAGATTCGTTTATCGCTTCCCTGAGCTTTGTATGCGGGTCATTCATGTGCCCTACCTCCTACACCAGTGCCTGCGGCTTTCGCCGCAGGCACTGTCGCTTTTTGTAGATTAGACCGCACGGATTACTTTTCCGCTGCGGAGACAGCGTGTACAGACATGGACCCGCCGAGGTGAGCCATTGACTACCGCTGCGACGCGCTTTACATTTGGCTTCCACATGCGGTTGCTACGCCTGTGAGAGTGGCTGACCTTGATGCCGAAAGAAACGCCCTTTCCGCAATAATCACACTTTGCCATCTGCTGCACCCCCTTGCATGTTACAAATTGCCTGCCGGAAAGTACAGAACCAAGCGCAAAACATCCGGACAGTGCCCCTCATAATAACAGAACAAAACTGAAAATGCAAGAGAAAATTAAATATATATGAAAAACTTGCAAAAAGAGTGCATTTTGTATAGACTATAGGCAAAAAGCAAAGGGGTGCTGTCGTGGCTCAAGTATATAGCTACAAATTGTCACAGCTGACTGAGGATTTGAAGGCGGAAATAGTGTTTCAATCCTCAGATTATGAAGACGTGCTGATATATTCGGGGGACGTACATAGGCCGGGGCTGCAGCTTGCCGGGTTTTACGATTATTTCGAACCGTCTCGCATACAGCTGATTGGAAAAATGGAATCGACATATATGCAAAGCCAGATATCTGAAGTGCGCACAAGAAAGTGGGAAGCGCTCATGAGGTACAAAATCCCTGCGATGATTTTATGCCACGGCGCAGAAATGACCGATGAGCTACTGACGGCAGCGGCGAAATATGACGTTACCGTACTAGGCAGCGCTGAGGATACGACAGATATAATGTCAATCATCATAAGGGTCGTAAGAAGAGCGGTGGCTCCGCGCCTCACTAGGCACGGCGTGCTCGTCGAGGTCTATGGAATTGGGCTTTTGCTTGTCGGGGAGAGCGGCGTCGGCAAGAGCGAAACTGCAATCGAATTGCTAAAGAGGGGGCACCGCCTTGTGGCAGACGATGCTGTCGAAATCAGGGCGATTGATGTGGGTGTTTTGCAAGGCGAGGCGCCGGAACTTATACGGCATTACGTCGAGTTGCGCGGTTTGGGCATAATCGATGTGCGCAGGGTGTTCGGTTTTGGCGCAGTCAGGGGCTTTCAAAATATCCACCTGGTTGTCAAGCTCGAGCAGTGGCAGGATATGGCAAGCTATGATAGGCTGGGCGATAGCGAGGAGACAGTAGAAATCCTGGGGGTGAAGATTCCCACAATCACGATTCCAGTAAAGCCGGGGCGCAACCTTGCGGTAATCCTTGAGGTCGCCGCAATGAACCAGCGGCAGAAATTCATGGGCTATAATGCGGCAGTCGAGTTTACAAAAATGATAGATAAGCATTTTGAAGATAGCGGCTCTGAATAGGGCCGGGGTTGGAAAACAGAAATGGATGATATTTCCCAGGCGATAGAAATAGTCTCGCACAAGTTGCCGAAAACACAATTTAGAACAAATGAGCCAATGAGGCACCACACCTCTTTTAAAATCGGCGGGCCTGCGAAGGTGATGTTCTTCCCGGAAAAAGCCGATGAGGCGGCAGATCTGTGCAGGTTGCTGCAAGAGTGCGGCGTTGTGCCGCTTGTCCTGGGCAATGGGACAAATCTGCTTGTGAGCGACGAGCCTCTTAGGCATGCGGTTGTAAACACATCAAGGCTTGCCAACTTGGTGCATTCCGGTGAACTGGAGATAACTGCCGATGCCGGAGTGATGCTTGCGAGGCTGGCTGTTTTTGCTTGCGAGCGCGGGTTAGCGGGGTTGGAGTTTGCGCATGGGATACCGGGCAGCTTGGGCGGTGCGGTGCTTATGAATGCCGGCGCATATGGCGGTGAAATGAAGGATGTCGTCTATAGCACGGCGGCATGCAGCTTTGTGTCAGGGGTTTTTGACGTTTCAGGCGAGGAGCATGGATTTGGCTACAGGTGCAGCAGGTTTTCGGAAAATGGGGAAATTGTGCTTTCGTCCGTGATAAGGCTAAGGCGCGGCGATGCAGATGACATCAGGGGTGAAATGGAGGAGCTTGGCGTCCGGCGCCGCAATAGCCAGCCGCTTGATATGCCTAGCGCCGGAAGCGTGTTTAAGCGCCCTAAGGATGGGTATGCTGGTTTTATGATTGAACAGGCCGGGCTGAAAGGGTATATGTCCGGCGGCGCTCAGGTTTCAGAAAAACATGCCGGTTTCATAGTAAATCGGGGCGGTGCGTCTTTTTTGGATGTCATGAGGGTCATAGACCACGTAAGAGCGGCGGTGTTAAAGCAGTTTGGTGTTGAGCTTGAGTTGGAAATAAAGATAGTCAGAGGGGATATGTGATGGAGATAGTAGTAGTGTCAGGACTTTCGGGCGCAGGAAAGAGCCGGGTTGCGGCTGTTTTAGAAGACATGGACTTTTACTGCGTGGACAACATGCCGCTGACCATGATGCCTAAGTTTGCAGAGCTTTGCCTTGCCACTCACGGGAGATATGAGCGTGTCGTTTTAGTTACAGATGTCCGCGCGCTGGAAAACACTGCAGAGCTTTTTAAGACATTTGACGAAATGCGCGAGATGGGCTGTGGGCTCAGCGTGATTTTTGTCGAAGCTGAAGTGGAGACGATTGTAAGGCGGTATAAGGAGACCCGTCGCCGCCACCCGCTCGATAGCCTGGGCACGTCTATTGACGATGCAGTAAGGAAAGAGATTGAAATGCTCGCCCCGGTGAGGGAGCTGGCAAACGAGATTATAGACACTACCGGAATGACCCTCAACAAGCTTCAGCGCAGCCTATACAAGCTCATGGATGGCCAAGACGCTAAAGCTCTCAGTGTTACGATCAAGTCGTTCGGGTTTAAGTACGGACTGCCAATAGAGGCGGATTTGCTGTTTGACGTCAGGTTTTTGCCAAACCCATTTTATATTCCCGACTTGAAGCATAAGACAGGCCTGGACGATATTGTCAAGGACTATGTGTTTGGTCTGAAGCAGAGCAACGAGTTTTTTGCGCGCGTGTGCGATATGCTCGATTTCCTGCTTCCGCATTATATCGAGGAGGGCAAGAGGTATCTTGTCGTTTGCTTTGGCTGTACAGGCGGAAAACATAGGTCGGTCGCTGTGTCGCAAGCCTTGCTCGAGCATTTGATTGAGCAAGGGTATCCGGCGGACTGCATCCATAGGGACATCGAGAGGGATTAGGCAGGAGGTTGCAGTTTTGTCTTTTTCATACAACACAAAAAATGAATTGTGCAGGCTTTTGCCGCAGGAAGTTTGCTGCGCCGTTGCTGAATGTTATGGCGTGCTGATGTTCTGCAATACATTTTCTGCGAGGGAAATAAGGGTTGTGACTGGGAATATGGCCTTGGGCTTGAGGCTTAAGGAGATGTTTGCTTTTGCATTCTCGACTGAGTTTGATGTGATGCCCGAGCCTGATAAGGTGGGCAAGCAGGCTTATGTCATCACCGATGCTGCAAAGCTGGGGCGCATATTTGAGGCTTTTGGCGTCTTGCCGGAGAGTTTGCTTGCGCACCATGTAAATTTGGGCGTGTTGGAGGAGGATTGCTGCTGCAAAAGCTTTGTGCGGGGCGCTTTTTTGGCAGGGGGGGCTATAACGGACCCGAACAAGAGCTACCACCTAGAACTGGTGACGGACCACTTTAATGTGAGCCGCGAGACATATTCGCTGCTGCTTGAGATGGGGTTTTCGCCCAAGGAGACATCGCGCAGCGGAAATTACATCATATATTTTAAGCAGAGCTCCGCTATTGAGGATTTTTTGACTTTCGTTGGCGCGCCGATTCACGCTATGGAGCTGATGTCGGCGAAGATTGAGAAGGATATGCGCAATAGCGTCAACAGGAAGGTCAACTGCGATACTGCCAATGTGACAAAGACTGTGGATGCTTCTGCCTCCCATGTTAAGGCGATTGGGGTTATTGAGGGGGCCGGGCTTTTGGAGACATTGCCTGAAAAGTTGAGGCAGACAGCGGCCTTGAGGGTGGAGCATCCCGAGCTTAGCATAAAGGAGCTTGCCGATAGCTCTTCGCCGCCTGTCACCAAGTCTTGCCTGAACCATCGCCTGAGAAAGTTGGTGGAGATTGCAGAGGGGGTCGAAAAAACACTTGACAATCGCCTTTAGAGGGTTTAGGTTAGGTAGTTGGGATGGGAATCCTCTTGAATAGTCAATTTTTGAGAAAAGTATAGAGGCTACTACATGAGTTTTAAGATTCTTGGCACTGGGAGCTGCTTGCCTAAGCGCAGCGTAACTAACGAGGAGCTTTCGCAGTTTCTTGACACGTCGGACGAATGGATTTCGCAGCGCGTGGGAATAAAGGCGCGCCGTATTTGCACGACAGAAACCACTGCAGACCTTGCGGTTGGCGCAGCTAAGGCTGCGATGGAGATGAGTGGGGTCACTGCCGACGAGTTGGACTTTATCTTGTGCGCCACTGTCACTGCGGACAATACGACGCCGTCGCTTGCCTGCTCGGTGCAGTCTATGATTGGTGCGACGTGCCCATCGATGGATATTAATGCGGCATGTTCAGGGTTTATTTATTTGCTTGAGACTGCGGCTGCGTTTTTATCGATGAAGCATGAGAGGATTCTTATTATCGGAGCTGAGCGGCTGACTCGCGTCGTCGATTGGACTGATAGGAGCACCGCAGTTATTTTTGCCGATGGGGCGGGAGCCATGGTGCTTGGAAAAGGGGATTCTTATATTTCCTCTAAGCTTGTTGCAAAGGGTGGGGATACAGTTCTGAGCATACCCAGCTTTCACGGGACGTCGCCTTTTTATGAAGTCGAGCCCAAGAAGCCTTACGTCCATATGAGCGGGCAGGAGGTTTTTAAGTTTGCGGTAAATGCCATGTGCAACGACCTTGCCGATGTCATTGAGGCAGCCGGGCTGACTATGGACGACATTGCCTGGGTTATCCCCCATCAGGCTAATGCGAGGATAATAGATGCAGCGGTGAGGAAGTTCGGGATTAAGCCCGAGCGGTGCTTAAAAAATATAGAGACGACGGGCAATACCTCTGCCGCAAGCGTGGCAATACTTGCCGACGAGCTGTTCCGCTCAGGCAAGCTAAAAGATGGGGATTACATAGCGATGGCAGCCTTTGGCGCAGGGCTGACAAGCGCTGCATGTGTCATTAAGTGGGATGGGAATTAAGCATTCGCAGTTCCAAATTTAATTTACTGAAGGAGAAACAAAAAATGAATGTATTTGAAAAAATCGCAGAAGTTATCGCAGATCATACCGGGGGTGATGCAGCCGACATTACCGAAGCTACTACCTTTGAGGAGCTTGGTGTAGACTCGCTAGATATAGTCGAAATGGTCATGAGGTTTGAAGAAGAGCTTGGCGTGGAGCTGGAGCTCGAAGATAAGTTCGAGACAGTAGGCGCACTGGCAAAATTCGTTGAATCTAAGATGAACGCATAGGTCCCCATGTAGCAGGAGGAACCATTTAATGATTAATACACCCATATGCGACATTGCAGGCATAAAATATCCGATATTCCAAGGCGGAATGGCGTGGATTTCGGAAGCGGAGCTTGCCGCCGCCGTCTCGAATGGCGGGGGGTTGGGCATAATATCGGCAATGAATGCCGACGCAGATTATCTGCGCGCCCAAATCCTTAAAGTGCGCCAGCTGACAAACAGGCCGTTCGGGGTCAACATAATGCTCATGAGCCCATTTGCCGAGCAGGTCGCAAAGGTCGTTGCCGAAGAGAAGGTTCCCGTAGTGACGACTGGGGCGGGCAATCCGACGAAGTATATGGAGGCCTGGCATGCCGCAGGGATAAAGGTGATGCCGCTAGTGGCCTCTGTCGCAATGGCAAGGCTCGTAGCAAAGGCAGGCGCAGCTGCGGTTATAGCCGAAGGCGGCGAGAGCGGGGGCCATGTAGGCGACACTACGACTATGGCGCTTGTGCCACAAGTCTGCGATGCTACGGACCTTCCGGTGGTTGCTGCCGGGGGGATAGCCGATGGCAGGGGCGTGGCTGCGGCGTTTATGCTGGGGGCTTCCGGGGTGCAGCTTGGAACGCGCTTTATAGTTGCGAAAGAATGTAAAGTTCATCAAAACTATAAGGATAAGGTCATCAAAGCAACGGACATTTCGACCATCGCAACAGGAAAAAGGCTGGGGCATCCCGTTAGGAGCATAAAAACACCTTTCTCCCGGAATTACCTGAAAGCGGAATACGACAGCAGCGTTTCGGACGCACAGCTTGAGGAGCTGGGCGCAGGAGCGCTGAGGCTTGCCGCCGTCGAGGGAGATAGTGAAAAGGGCTGTTTTCTAGCCGGGCAGATTGCCGGGATGGTCAAAAAGGAACAGCTCGCTGCAGAAATAATCGAAGAGATTATTAAGGAAGCTGAAACGATGTTGCGGAGTGCGGAAAAATGGGTAAAGTAGTATTTATGTTTTCAGGGCAGGGCGCCCAATATACAGGGATGGGGCGCGAGCTTTATGAGAGCAGCCCTGCGGCGCGTGCGGTGTTTGATGGGGCTGAAAGGGTCAGGCCGGGGACAATCGGGCAGTGCTTTGATGGCAGCGCAGAGGAGCTGGCAATAACGGAGAATACGCAGCCATGCATATACTGCGTTGATCTTGCGGCTGCTGCTGCATTGAAGGAGAGCGGAGTTGCGGCGGACATGCTGGCAGGATTTTCATTGGGCGAAGTTGCTGCGCTGACGTTTTCTGGTGCGGTCTCCTGCGATGAAGGGTTCAAGCTAGTGTGCGTCAGGGCAAAGCTCATGCAGCAAGCCTCAGAAACAGTCAGTGCCGGAATGGCGGCAGTTATGAAGCTTTCGGACGAAAAAGTTACGGCGCTGTGCAATGAGTTTGATAACATACATCCGGTCAATTTCAACTGTAATGGGCAGGTCGTGGTAGCGGGGCTAAAAGATCAGCTTGACCCATTTATACAGCTTGTCAAGGACGCCGGCGGCAGGGCTATGCCTCTTAAAGTCGGCGGGGCTTTCCACAGCCCATTTATGGCAGGTGCGGCAGATGCGTTTGCGG
>Ga0209755_10000530_pt1 | contig 69163 bp, 66 predicted proteins | sample TergutCo191P1_FD_187301 | JGI IMG/M metagenome (GOLD analysis project Ga0209755, IMG submission 187301) | Cornitermes sp. P1 segment gut microbial communities from Petit-Saut dam, French Guiana - Co191P1 (SPAdes) (version 2) | ecosystem: Host-associated > Arthropoda: Insects > Digestive system...
ACTGGATTATTGAGAAGACTAAAATCCAAAATGCTTCAAAAATACGCTCTTCTTCTGGGTTGACTGCTTTTATTTTTGCTAGAGTTGCCTGTGCTATTTTCTTTGGGTTTAACTCTTGATTCGCATTTGTAATATATAAGTATTTTCTGTGGTTAAATACTGCCACACAACAGCCATGTAAGTTAGTTTTGAGTTGTCGTCATTTAACGCATTAAGTACATTTTTTATTCGGCTCCAAAATGTAATTACATTAAATGCAGATGACAACATATATGGTACGCCCATTTGGTCTAACTGATTTGACATTTCTTTGTAGCGTTTTTCAACACCAGTAGCAACAAAAACAAAATAGTCTTTTACCCCTCCCGAGGGCAGCATTATAGGTTTGCCGCAAACAGTTGTTCCAGCTAACTCAGAATTATTGTCAATAAAAAATTCTATTTCAAGGCCGACTTCTTTAGTTAAAAAATCAAAACACCTTACACCGTAAGCACCTGCTCCAAAGATAATAAATTTGCGTGTTTTGTATTGGCTGTAATGCTTACGCAACCACATTATTTCCCTATCACACAATGACAAAAGCATTTTTGTTGAATCTAACACCTTTTTACAACCCCTCTTTTTTTCTCCAATCATCAATATCATGTATGGATTGTTCTTTTTGGTTAAACAGCACTTTGCGTTTACCCTGTATCAACAATGTATTTGATTATTTTGGTTTAATATATAATGGCAAAAATACAAACCCAAATTGTGAAATGTTAATTTCATTAACCAACGACAAGCCCCCCAAAACTATGTTGTAAATTTACAACCTTTATAACAACGCCGAGATAAACGGGCAAATTTACTTGTAGTGAAATTTGTACTCAATATGATTACCTTCCCTATCCCTATGATTATTTTATCAGCGACTGTGTATCAGGTACATTGTTAGGCAACGCTGCACGCTCATGTAAAATTATTTTTTTAAGATTACCATACCATGCTGTGATTTTCTTCGACCATTCGGCAACATATTTTGGTGTGCAAGTGGCGTGGAAACGCATTTTAAAATCATCGTATCGCGCTTCGATGTTAAAGCTGGTGATAATCGAGAGTTCTTCACGTTGGTCAAATGAAAGAGTATTGTCTAAGCCTGATTCTTTTGCCAGTTTAATAAGTTTGTGTTCGCGTTGTATGTTTATACCTCTTGCTGCACACAGACCTTTTAACATTTTCTCAATTGCCAAATGGCCGCAAAACATAGCTATAGGCCGCCGTTTGCTTTTGATGGCGGCTCTCATGTCTTTCATGTTTTCACTTGCCCCGTGAAGCCAGTAATCAACGTGTTGTTTTCTTGTCATCATTACTCAATCAGCACCCCTTGTCGTTGAACTGTGGCTGTGAAAGGTGTTTGGTCAATCCAATCTTCATAAATTATCGCCTGTGCATCAATGTTATCGTCTACATCGTATGCCAACATATTAACACGCGCATAATTTCTGCAAACATCCTCCGTAAACACTCGCGACACAACGGCGATGTCAATATCGCTCCGGGGATTATTTGTTGCTGTGACAACAGAGCCAAATAAATACACCTCAGCTTGGGAGTCCAACTCGGCGCGCACTCGTTGTGCAAACCGTGATGCTATTTCCATTGCTTTCTCATATGAAATCTGATTATTCATAGAGTTCAACTCCCCCTTATTTATGCATTTGCTGCTTCATAAACTTTTTCTGTTTCCTCCGCAGCTCTCTCCCAAGTAAATTTAGCACTGTGTGCTAGGCCTTTTGGGATAAGCTCATCACGTAATGATGGGTTGTTTAAAATCCGCTCCATTTCATGCGCCATGTTTTCTATGCTGTATGGGTCAACCAATATTGCTGCATTTCCCGCTGCTTCCGGCATACTTGTTATATTAGACGTAATGGAAGGCGCACCACACGCCATAGCCTCCACTACAGGCAACCCGAAACCCTCGTATAAAGACGGGTAAAGCAATGCCTCGGTACTGGAAAGCAGCCACCGTTTTTGGTCATCACTTACATATGGCAGCAATATTATCCTATCTTTAAACTTTGATTCACTAACGAGTTTTTTTATGTTAGGATTTATGCTTGCCCCGGTAGAAACAAGGGTTACATCGTTGTTTTTTTCTGCCACATGCTCAAACGCTTTTACAATACGCTCAAAATTTTTTCTATAGTCAGACATCATACCAATACATAAAAAAAATCGTCCCGTTGCGCCTAGTTGCTTTATTGCTTCCTCGTTTTTTTGCGGAAAATGAATGTCATGGTTTATCCCGCAATAAACAACATGGATTTTTTCTTCCGGGATATCCGTATATTTTACTATGTCAGCTTTTGTTGCATGGGAAATCGCAATTACAGTTGCATTAATATTTTTAATACGTTTTAAGTTATACGAAAATTCGATTGATGGTTCGCTATACTGTAGTACACCGTAAATAGGCAATATGGGGATTAAATCGTGTACTGTCACGACAGAGCGACCCTTTATTTTGCCCGGCACATGAAACACCCAAGGGATGTGAAAAACATCTGCGTCTGATTTGATGTAATCATTAAAGCTTTTTTCCGCATATGCCAACTCATAATTCAAAAACACATAATGCATATCACGGCTCTCGATTAAATCCACATTAAACCCGGCAAAATGGTCTTCGATTGTTTTGCGATTATTGCGTTCGCCCAAATAATCAAAAAAAGCAAGGCTATAGTTATATTTGCTTCGTTTAAGCAATGCCTTTATAGTTTCGATGGTGTATATATTCAACCCTCTTGGATTTACTCCACATGCGCCTTGCGCTTCTATTATTATCTTCATGTTAATTTCTCCTATGACACTCCCTCTGTCAATAACAGTTCGGCTGTGTTTAATTTTGTTTTGCCGCTTCATATACCTTTTCTGTTTCCTTGGCGGCTCTTTCCCAAGTAAATTGCGCACTGTGTAAAAGGCCTTTTTGGATAAGTTCATCACTTAATGCTGAGTTATTTAAAAGCCTCTCCATTTCATAAGCCATGTTTTCTATGCTGTATGGGTCAACTAATATGGCCGCCCCACCCGCCGCTTCCGGTAGGCTTGTATTATTAGATGTAATAACAGGTGCGCCGCACGCCATAGCTTCTACAGCAGGAAGGCCAAACCCCTCGTACAAAGATGGATAAAGCAATGCCACGGCAGATGAAAGTAACCATCGTTTTTGGTCATTTCTCACATAGGGTAATAATAGTATACGGTCTTTAAACTTTGATTCACCGACAAGGTTGTTAATATTGTGTTGCATATTAACAACCCCAACAGAAACCAGTTGGATATCATTATCCTTTTCGGCAACTATTTCAAATGCCTTTATAATTCGTTCAAAATTCTTTCTGGATTCGTGCATCATGCCTATACATAAAAAATATCGCTCGCCAACGTTAAGTTGACGTAATACTTCTATGTTCTTCTGTGGGAAGTGGGTATCATGGTTTATGCCATTATAAACAACATGAACATTTTCTTCAGGTATATTTGTATAATATACAATATCGGCTTTTGTTGCCTGCGAAACCGCTACAACCGTTGTGTTGTCATTTTGTACTCTTTGTAGATTGTGAGCAAACTCAATTGATGGGTCTCCATAGGGTAACACACCATAAAGTGGTAATATAGGTATTAAATCATGTATCGTCACTACCAAATTTCCTATAATATTTTTAGGTACATTAAATGTCCAAGGAATATGAATAACATCAGATGTTGCGTTAATGTAGTCATTATAATTTTTATTGTAATAGGCTAAATCATAATTTAGGTAAGAGTAATGCATATTATTACACTCGAACATATACTTGTTAAGTCCGTGATAACGTTCTTCGATACATTTTCTATTATTCCGTTCTCCCATATAATCAAAATAAGCAAGACCATACTCATTTTTTTCACGTTTTAGCAAAGCTTCTATGATTTCTATAGCATACACATGCATTCCTCTTGGGGTCTTAACAGTTACTAGCTGCGCTTCGATAATCACTTTCACGTTAAGCTCTCCTTTTTTTGTATAATTAACCCAAACGAAGTCAATGTATAACGTGCCATCTTTACTATAAAATGCGGATGAAAAATACCTTCGGTCGAGTTAAGGTCGGCGGAATTAGCGTACAAATTGCTATCATCTAAACGGAAATCCAAAGGTGCAACCTTATGCCCTTTTTTTGTAAGAAATTCTGCAATTTCAATGAAATCTATACTGCGCAATGGGATTACATGAGTATTCATTAAGAATGATTCAAACTGAAAGCGCAGGTTTATTTCTGTAGTATGAACGGCAATGCCGTTTGGCTTTAAACATCTCATTGCCTCGTATACAAAATTCTTTGCTTCATGCAATGTCCCTAAATGCTCCAACGCGCAGGATGACCAAATAAAATCAAATTTCCCCTCAAAATGTTTAGGAATGAAATTCATATCTGCATATTCAAAATTTACATTTTTATCAAAAATATTTTTTTCAACAATGTCATCATAAAATAAGTCTGCTTTATTGTTACTTTTTTGGCCTGTTGCACCCCAGTCATCATTGTCAAAAGGGGCGTCTGTAGCGGTTATATGACAACCGTAATTTGCAAACAAGCTTGGCAATGGCTCTTTGCCGCACGCAAACCCCAACCCCTTTGCACCCTCATGCAGTTTGCCTCGCTCATGCAGTGCCTTTACAGCATAACCAAATTCCCATTTTTTTCTTCCACAACAAAAAGCCTTTGACGCAGAAACAATATTTTCGCTTTCCCATAATACAAGCTCATTTGGCCTACATATATGTGAGGTAAGCATAGTGGTTTCATTTTGTGTATACGTCCCCCATATCCCTCTGTACTCATTTACAGATGATAACGCCATAAGATACCGCTCCTTCTAAGAATTTGTTAATTATCAAAAGTATTATCAGGTAGTGCGTGTTCACTGTTCTTATCGTACAGTTTAATGATTTTTGTACTATTAGAGTATTGTTTTATGCTTTCATAAATAATATTTTCGTGTTTGCGGCTGGAAATAATTAAAATGTCAAGGTCTTTTTCTGGTATTGCTCTAGGGGGAAGCACCTCCATGTCATGCCATATCTTACCCCACTTTTTACTGTCGTTATCAAAAAGAAAAAGATTTGCGCCTTTACCACAATATTGGTTATAAGTTTTAATCATACGTTCTGTGTGTGGGCCTGTGGCAAATATCCCCACTTTAGTATAATCAGAAAACTTCTCAAAAAAATATTTTACAACGTCTCTGTTTTTCCATTTTTCTGCAAGAAGACTTAAATAAGAATCGATGCGGCCTTTTGGGTAAAGCAAATTTTCTGCAAATTGTATAGCATCTTCGATGTTTTTTACATTAAACAAGCTTAGGTCAGGCTTAATTACACCGGAAGTTACATAAGGTGCGGTGTCATATTCTGTCGGATAAAAAGTATAGTTTTTTATATCTAATGAGTTAATATTAAAAACAGAGCTTAATGAATCATCGTTTTTAATATGATTTTTTATAATTTCCAGTTCTGCTTCAAAAGCGATACGTCCACTGTCGCCATTATACATGTGTATTACATACCTTTCGGACAATCCGGCTCGCATTAATTTTACGTAATCAAGGTTTATATCTTCATATGAACATGTATTTTTTTTTGCACATGTAAAATCAGCGATAAGAGCATCGCATATGGTTGGTGTTCCCAAAAGCCATTTTTTTGGAAACCGCCCGTTTGCGTTTTCTATCTTTTCCATGTTTTTATAATCAGTAGAGTTTACATTGTATATACAAGTCATGCCATTAGATGTACCACTTAACCCTGCCATAGAAAATGGTATGGGTACGATAAGGAATGAATGTGTAAGTGCAGAAACAGCAAAACCGAAGTATATATCCGGTGAAAGTGAGTCAAATACTGTACCGGTTTTTTTTAAAAGCTCGTTAATTATATCCCGATGAACAACGCCTGATATATAAATAGCAGGCAACACTGCAAGACATTGAAAAGGGGTGTCTATTGCTTTGTTAACAGCATCTACCGTATCGCTAAAATCGTAAAGCGGTTTGTCAAAAAAATCATGTATTATACAAGTGTTTTGCAGTTTTGGCACTACTACGTTAGGCCAATAATAATAATTGTATGCACATTTTATTATTTTTTCACCGGTGATAGATATAATTTTGTCAAGTGCATATAGCCCATAAGTATGCACTCCGTCATCTGAGCCAAGCACAAAAACATACTCACCATCTGCCTTTGATATGGCAAAATTAAAATGGTCTACCATAGTAAGAGATTTAGTCGTTTTGTAGTATCTAATTTTATCAGAATTAATCTGTTTTATTATTTCTTCTGTATCATCGGTGCTATAGTTATTTGAGACAACTATTTCGTAGTCATCAAAATCCTTTTGGTTAATGCATGTCATTAAAGTATGCTTTAATGAATATGCACTATTTCTTGTAGGTATCACAATACTAAATCTTGGCATTGTAACAACTCCCTTAGTTTTACGTTCTATATAATAATCAAGCAGAAAGCCGTGAAGTGGCTACACCTCACGGCAATTGCTTGATTATTTAAATTTAAAAGCTTATGGTTGGAAGTTTACATAAGCTGTAGGCCATGCTGGGCCGTCAGTATTATCTTCCAGCACTATGCGTATTTGCCATTGGCCGGGTGCGGTTTCAAACCAACCAATAATAGAGAGCATATTGTCGGCGAGGGTATAGTGAGCACTTGGTAACTGTGTCCATGCTCCTCCGTTGGATATCCAAACAGAATCGATGTCTTGGCCGTCTGCAAAGAACCGCATTGAAATATTGATGCCGTCTCCTATGCTGTTACTTTGTATAAAGTTAGTCGCGCTACCAAAGTTGCCGGCCATCGCATTACCGCCAAAGAAGCCCGCTGCAGGAGGTAGGTATGGTATTAGGACGCCGGTTGCTATAATGGTAGACCATGCAACCATAGTGGGAGCTACATAGTCATCACCTGCGCCAACTGTCTCAAAGGGGGGCAACAACCCATAAGGGGTATCTACGGCGTGGTCAATCAGGTCTTCTAAACCGTCAATATATGCACCGTCTTCGCCGTCTGCCGGGATTTCCGTCATAGTAAATACAGCCTGTACGCCAATGGCTAAAGGAGTGGGAGGAATAGGGTCAGGGAGATTGTCAGGGTCGCCGGGATCTGCATAGGCGCCCCAGTTTGCAGCCTCGTTAAACATTCCGCCAAAGCTAAAAGCTGTACCATATTGTTCTTCTGCATCTTCTTCCGGACGCCAAGCAAGCTCGAGGTTGGGGGCAGGGGTATAGACATACAGTTCATGAGGTACTGCTTCCAGCAAGTACAGAGCGTTTACAGCGGTTGCCCCAAAAGGAATTACATGGGTGTACCCTACAAAAGCATCGCTATCTGTATGGTGAACATCGACATTGGGGCGCATCCACATCATTACATTGCGGTTGGTGTTTGTACCGCGTCCGAGGTCGCCTATCGTTGTCACAGCGGTTATGCCCTCTAGACCTGTAACAGCAAGAGCAACGTTAAGGAATACTGGTACAGAGCTGGAGTTTGATGCGCGTAATACGGGAGTATCAAATAAAACCTCGTTGTTACGCTGAGTTAAATCTATGACTTGACCTTGGGCTGCGCTGAGGAGACCAAGTGGGTCAATTGTAAAGTCCAGTAACTGGCCGGTCGGTATTATGCCGCTTAATATCGGTGGTGGCTCATCTGCATATATTATATCGCCTCCACCATATACATAATCAGTTGATGGGTCGTTGCCGGGCCATGCAACAGTACCAAATACAGGTGTTACCATTGAAAATGCCATTAACACTGCTAACAAAATTGCTAATTTCTTTTTCATAAAATTATCCCTCCATGGATTTTAATTTTGGACTGTGATTGTTACCCCAACAGATACATCTGTCAGGATTTCTAAATCATCGTCCACTAAAAAATGAGTTACTACTGCCGAGTATACTCCCGCAGGCAAATCTTCCTCCAAGGCAAAGCCTCTATGCGCGGAGCCGAGGGGCATAAACGGTGATACATACACAACCCCAAACTCTTCGATGTACACATCAAAGAATATCATGCGGCTGTTTCTTACTACATTTCTTACCAGTGCGTCCGGAGAAGGCGTAAGTGCTGTAGGAAATGTCCAGCGTGTTACCATGCTAAACTCAAAGTGGGCGTCCTCCGGCTGTAGCCGGTCTTGCCGTGCTTCCATCTCTGCCCTTACTTCTTCGACATTTTCTTCTGTCACAAGAAATCCTCTGCCCCCGGGTTCTCTCACATAACCGCCTCTGCCCGGGCCGGGGATTAACTGCACCTCCGGCTCTCTGTTAAGCAAAACGACGATTACTGCGACAAGTGCGGCAATCACCACAAATACTGCTACTAATGCAATGATTAGTATTGGGCTTTGCCGATTTTTCTTTTGTTCCTTCCTCATAAATCACCCCCTGTATTATATAACTCGTAAGAAGTAGGATATTCTTCATACGAGGGTCGTTCTTCGTCGGTGTTGCTTTCGTCTGTGCTTTCTTCGTCGTTTTCTGTGGATTCCTCTAAAACGTCATCGTCTTCTTCTTTGTAGGCGTAGTTATGCTCACCGTTTTCTGTGGTGGATGAGTTTTCGTCTGTGGTCTCGTCTATTTCGTAGTCATAATCGTAATCGTATCCGTCGTCATACTCGTCGTTGTAGTCATACTCGTTGTCGTAGTCTTGTTCACACTCATCATTGATTTCTGTGTCGTTTTCATAATCGTTTTCATCGTTGTAGTCGTATTCACAGTCATACTCGCATTTATCGTCTTCGTAATCTTCGTCTTCGTAATCTTCTTCTTCGTATTCATCTTCGTAATCACATATACATTCGTACTCACATTCGTACTCATCATTCGGCAGTGCCGGCAACAAAACGTAATCACCCAAAGCACAATCTATACTAAAGGAGAGGGACACGGATACTTGTGTCTCCGACCAACTCATGTCGCCAAACTGATTTACAAGACCGTCCAGCTTAAAGTAAACAGTCTCGCCGCTCTCTAAAAAATAGGTGTTGGTACGCATGGGATTTTTTGACAAATAATACGTCGTTGATATATTATCGCCATGTATTAACAGTAACGATAGTGAAATATTGTTCCCGTATGGCGGAAACTCGTTGTCCTGCACTATGTTAAATCCGTAATCGTGCGCTATGTGCAAACGAGCGTTGTCTATTGCTACATGTAAATCTACCGTACCGGTGTTAATAATCGGAAAATATTCCGAACTTACAAACCCAACCCCAAGCCCTTGTACTATCGTTATATTAAACGGAATTTCTGTCGGGACTATCATAGATACTATACGGTCTATCGGCGGCGGCACAAAAAGCACATTATTGTCGGCGTAATCATCGTCCGCGTAATCGTCATACGCATAAGTATCATCTGCATAAGTATCTTCCGGGTAACCATCATCCGCATAGGCGTTATCTGCATAACCATCATCCATGTAAACATTATCTACGTAATTATCGTCTGCATATGTGTCACCCGGAGAAGCATCCTCCGCATAATACACCTCATCCGCAAACGCAGGTAAAGCAAGTGATATAATTAAAATCACCGTTAAAAAAATATGTTTGCGTTTATACATAAGATAACCCCCTACTGTAGTAGCTGTAAGATAGAAGATGGTAATTGATTTGCCTGGGCAAGCATGGATATCCCTGCTTGTTGTAAAACTTGTGCTTGGGTAAACCTCATCATTTCGCGAGCCATGTCGGTGTCGCGAATGCGTGACTCTGCGGCGCTTAAATTTTCGGAAGAAATATCAAGGCTTTGGCGGGTAAACTCCAGCCTGTTTTGCACTGCACCAAGCTGGGCGCGTTGTGCGTTAACAATACCTTCGGCTCTGTCGATGGCTTCCAGTTGCTCGGATATAGGTATGCCGCTTTCTTCGCGTACATCAATGAGCAATGCTAAGTCGCCTCTGCCTCCGCCTAAAATCCCCGTGTGCATTCCTTTTAACTGCAAAACCATACCTTGCATGGAGTTTGGGCCAATTTGAAACCACATGGCGTTGCTTTCGAGATTAACGGTGGCGAGTGCGCCTGTGCCTTTATCCAAGAGTGTTTCCAGCCTTGATAAAAACCCGTGGTTGGGTATTACGTCAACCGGGACGGGGGGTATGCCTGCCAGCTCATCATCTACGGCTTGTTGTGCCGCGTCGCGGGAGTTGGTGAGTGCGGTTTGCAGAGCAATGGCAGCGGCAAGACCTGCGGCGGCATGTGTATTATTTGAAGGAGGCAACAAGCTTACGAGTGTCGGACCGGTTTGCGTAAAAGCATTAAACGCATTGGACATAGCATTATAAGCTGCTTGTGCTGCGGCGACTGCCACTTGTGCAAGGGCAAAGTTGTCACCCACAGCGTTGTTGCGGGCGGCTATGGCGGCATTAAGAACACTAAGCGCGGCGGTACGGGCGTATATGGCACTATTGTAAGCAAAGACAATGCTTGCCATGGATGGTGTAGCTATGGCGGCATCCAATGCATTTAATGCATTTAATGCAGTAACTTCAAAAGGAAGAGTGGCGGTAGTGGGTGGTGCGACGGGCGGGACAATACCTGTAGTAGTGTTAAATGCATTTAAGGCGTTTGTGGCTGCGGCAAGGGCACCGGATGGAGTGCTGTATGGTGAGACAGGGACAAACTGCGCGGGTACTCTTGCGCCCGCTGCATTTTCGAAGCCTACGAGCAGTCTAAAACCACGATTAAGACCCGCCAAGGAGTTTGGGGCAGAAGATAAAGCATTAGAAATTACTTGGTCAAACTCCGATTGCCCGTTAAAAGTACCTGTGCCGTTACCTGTAAACTGTTCTATATGAAAAAGGGACGCGCTTGCGCCGGGCAAGCCACCGTCGTCGGTTTCTGTAAAAGTATTGTTGTTTAGTGGATTAAACGCACCTTCGTACCAAGCATTGGGAAGGTTTACAAACCACTCATCCATAGCGGCCTCTATAAATACATCTGTACCGTCATTGTTGCTTGCGCTTACGCCGCCCAGTGCGCGTACTTGCTCGCCTGTTATTTGGTAAATTTCTTGCGCCGCTCTTACACCTGCCAACACGGCATTATTAAGTCGATTAGCGATACTCCTTAATTCTTGAGTTTCTGATGCTGTAAGACCGTTTGCCTGCAAAATATTTATATTGCCCTCAGAAGTAGTGGTGGTATGGTCAATCAAAGGGTCGCCGGACATTAATCTGCTAAAATCAAAATCAAAATCCGACCTGTTTAATATGCCCGCGTTAATTTGCCTGTTGGCGATACGCTCAATCAATTCGTTTAACTCTTCTTGCATATTAATAATATCTTGCCTTATGCTGTTAGAGCCTCTGTTGTTTGGCTGTAATTCTCCACCCGGGGCGGCAATGCCGACAACCCTAACTTGTTGAAATAACATCCATTGCAAAGACACGGGGCTGGTATTACCGCCGCCGCCGGAAAGTCCACCGTCGAGAAGAGTACGGGTATTAAACTCCGTACGAAACGTAACGTCGTTTATTTCTGTCATTAGCTGGTCGATTTCTGTTTGTATCATGCCGCGCTGGCCAAACGTATATGTGTCGTTGGCAGCCTGTACCAAAAGCTCGCGAATACGGGTTACCATTTCGCTAACGGTAGCCATCGCGCCTTCGGCAGTTTGGATGAGACCTATGCCATCTTGGGCATTAATGCTTGCTTGGTCTAACCCGCGGATTTGCGCACGCATACTTTCGGATATAGCAAGACCTGCGGCGTCGTCCGCCGCACTGTTAATACTAAAGCCGGAGCTTAATCTTTGCGCGGCAGTACGCTGATTTAGTCCCACATTAGTCAAGTTCCTGTGCGAATTAAGCGAGAAAACATTTGTCCGTACTACCATGTTGGACATATAACAACCTCCATGCAGCAAAAACCTGCCTGCATAAATTTAACATAGTTTAAATAAAAAAACAACAAAATCCTTACTGGTTATATCGGCAAAAGCTTTTGCCGGCTTAACAGAAATTTAAATTTATTGCTGCCCTTGCGTGCAATTTTGATTTGATATTTACTTGCCTTTTCGTGATACAAGTGCTATTATTCTCGTGGAATGGAGCGATTTTTATGGTGTTAAAACGTAAAGCTTACCAACTCCTTGTTGATTGGAAGAATAACAAAGGCAAAACGGCATTATTATTAAACGGTGCAAGGCGGGTAGGCAAATCATTTTTAGCGTCGCATTTTGGCAAAAACGAATACAAGAGTATGATATTAATTGATTTTTCTAACCCTCCCAAAGATGTTATAGGTATTTTTGAAAATGACAGCCATGATATACCCATGCTTTTAACAAAGCTTTCTTTGTATTACCAAGTAAGGCTCCATATACGTGACAGCCTTATTGTGTTTGACGAAGTCCAACTATATCCCAAAGCAAGGCAATTAATCAAACACCTCGTCGCGGACGGAAGATACGACTATATAGAGTCCGGCTCACTGCTTTCGCTTAAAGAAAACGTAAAAGATATTTTAATCCCTTCCGAAGAAGAAGAAATAGAAATCCATCCTCTGGATTTTGAAGAGTTTTTACATGCATTGGATGATGATGTAACGATACCACATATCCGTGAATGTTTTAAACAAAAAACCCCCCTCGGGCAAGCATTGCACCGAAGGGTTATGAATAGTTTCCGCAGCTACATGTTAGTCGGGGGAATGCCGCAGGCTGTAAAAGAATACGCAACCACCCGAGATTTTGAGGCAGTGGATAATATCAAGCGCAATATCCTTGCCTTGTACCGTCGAGATATAGCAAAGTATGCATGTGCATACAAAGGAAAGGTTATTGCAATTTATGACAATCTACCCGGACAGTTATCAAAGAAAGAAAAAAAATATAAGCTGTCATCAATAGATAAAAGCGCGCGCTTTAGGGCATACGAAGACGCTTTTATGTGGTTAAACGACGGGATGATTGTAAACCCTTGCTATAACGCAACCGACCCGAGCTTTGGCCTATCATTAAGTATGGACAACACAACACAAAAAATTTACATGGCGGATACAGGGCTTTTGGTTACTCATGCCTTTAAAAATCACACATTTACCGGCAATGAGATGTACAAAGCCATACTGTTTGACAAATTAAATGTAAATGAAGGAATGCTAATGGAAAATATAGCCGCCCAAATGCTGCGAGCAAATGGTCATCGCCTGTTTTTTTACTCGAGAGTTGACAAGGCAAGACGAGAAAATCACATGGAGATTGACTTCTTGATTACGTACAAAAACAAAATCAGCCCGATAGAAGTTAAATCATCCGCTTATAAAAAACATACGTCGCTGGACAAGTTTGTTAAACGCTTTAAACCAAAATTAAGCGAGCCATTGATTTTGTACCAAAAGGATTTTTTGCTTAAAGACGATGTAGTCCATTTACCTATTTATATGGCCATGTTTTTGTGAAGAACGTACCTTAGTTTTTCGCATACATATTTTACCTTCTCTTCTGTCATATCTCCGCCGCAGGGGAGATTAACAGCGTACGGCGATATAGCATACGATACCTTGTTTATGGTCGGATAATTTTTATCGGCTGTATATTTTTGGGTTGCGGGCATCATGGATAAAGGATAAAAAAATGGCCGTGAAGCTATATCAAATTTTGCCAGTTCATCCATCAGTTCCTCTTTGGTAATTTTGTACTCATCGTATTTCCAGACAATCGTAACCATCCAAAAATTATTTACATCATTTTTTGGTATATGGTTGAATTGCAAGCCTTTTATATCCTTGAGTTCTTCTGTATACCAATTAAATATATTAATCTTATGCTCTACAATTTCGTCCACACGCTCGATTTGTGCCAAGCCCATCGCCGCTTGCATGGAAGACATCCTGTATTTATAAGAAATTTCATCCATCCAAAACATTTTTTTACACTCGGGTACTCTGCCATAATTGCTAAGGTAAACAACCCTGTCGTACAACTCTTTATTGTCCGTGAGCAGCATACCGCCTTCTCCGGTGGTTAATGCCTTTGTCCCGTGAAAGCTAAATACACTTGTGTCACCAAATGCGCCCGCTTTTTTCCCCTTATATGTGCTGCCTATGGCCTCAGCCGCGTCTTCGATAAGGTGCAATGAATGCTTGTCCGCGATTTTTACAATCTCATCATAATTTGGCATTGCTCCGTATAAATCTACTGTTATTATAGCCTTTGTTTTTTCTGTAATATTAGCTTCTATTGCCGCACCGTCTATGCACCATGTATCCTTGTTGATATCAACAAAAACAGGCGTTGCCCCTACATACCGGATAGGTGCGATGGTGGCTATCCAAGTAATGTCGGGTACAATCACCTCGTCACCTTCTTTAATACCAAGTGCGAGCAATGACAAATGTATCGCAGATGTACACGATGGCAAACACAACGCATATTTTCTGCCTATGTATGCGGCAAACGCATTTTGAAATTTTTCGTTATATGAGTACGCATTTTCGTACCACGCATTTTCTGCGGCGTCTTTTACATAGTCTATTTCTTTTTGCGAAATGTTTGGGCCTGTGATGTAAACCTTCATTAGAAAATCACCCTTTTAATAATTTTATACAAAATCCTTCCAGTTCACAGCATGGGAAGCAAAATAATCATCCAAATTAATCCCTGCGTTCGCAATTAAATCCATGATAGAAACATACGGCGTAAAGTCACCATGCATTTGCGGATAGGGCTTACATGCATATTTTATATATTTTATCTCGATGTCATTATTTTCAAAAACAGAATAATCCATATAGTTTTTTGCTCCATGACCGGTTATATATATATTTCCACTTAAATTTTTAACAATATCCAATACTCTTTCGCTACTTTTTTTTTCAATATTAAATTCAGAGGACTTGTGTATAACAGGTGTGATTTTTAAAGCATCACAAATTAACTCTATTGCATTCATATTGAAATCGCATAGATACGGGCTATTGCATGAGTAAATTTCATTCAAAAGTTCATACATTTCATTAAAATACAGGCATTTGGAATAATTATATTTTATCGTTTTTATATGTTTTGCTTTCCAATCCGTTGAGTTGTCTATCATAACCTCATTGATAGGTAACATCAAACTTCTCTGCTTTACGGGGACGGACATCCACTTGACACCGTCTTGTGTTTTTATTTGAACTCTGGTTGTAAAACTACGTCCTCTTGGGAGCTGCACATCGTCCATGTGGACATAAATATCCGACATCTTTATCTGTTCAAACAAGCCCAGCCACGGAATAAACATTGGTTGTGATATTACAATGGTATTCAAAAACAATCATCTCCGCAAAAAAGTTCAATAAAATCATTTTTTAATATTGCTATAGCCTTTTGGTCACAAAATTTACCATTTCTGTAAACACGTTGCTTTAATATACCCTCTTCTTTAAATCCACATTTTTTTGCTATCTTTAACGAAAAGGCATTGTCCGTATAAGTAAAACCTTCGATACGATTCATACCCATTTCTAAAAACGCGAATCTTAAAAGTCCTACCTGGGCGTCAAATGTGTCACCAGGCATCCGTCCCTTTGCACTAGGTGAAACTTTTAGACTTATTTCTGCAACTCTGTTTTTCCAATCAATATTGCTAAGTCCGTTCATCCCAATCGTGTGTCCATTTTCCAGTTCAATCATAAAACGTAAAAAACGGTCAGTGTTTTTAAAGTCCGTTAACCATTTACGATGCTGGCTGCTGCTATAGGGGTAATTGAACGCGCCGGATGTACTCTCTATCTCCGGCGAATTTATCATGTCAAACGTTATGTCAAAATCCTTTTCCTCAATGGCTCTAAGTTTTACGCAACCATATACTATGTTCATTTTAACACTCCCTATGATAGCTTGCTTCCTATTTTAAGATTTGCGGAAGAAACAATTACGTCGTTTTGGTTTCTTATAAGTGCTTTTATTGTAATAAGTTTAAATGTGTCATTTTTTTCCACAACTTCTCCGGTAACATGTAACGTATCACCGACATATACGAGGTTTCGGTATTTTATATCGTAATTTAGAGACATACATCCTTCGACACAAAACAATGTCCCGACTACCCTAGAGTATAATGACGCCGTTAGCCCTCCATACACAAGCACACCGGGATACCCCACGGATTTTGCATAATTTTCATCCGTATGCAAAATATGATTATCTCCGGATATCTTATGAAACATCTCTTGCATTTCTTGTGAGATAACAACATGGAAATCTTCTTTTTGTCCAAGGAATATTTCTTTAAATGTGTATTTGTAATGTTTTTTCATTATGATTATAACCTTCCTCCTCTTACTACCGTTACTATACTCCACAAAAAAAAACGTGTAAAGGGTTTTATGACCCCGTTACACACTTTTTAAAATACAAGCGTCTCAAAGCAACAGTTAGGCTACTGTATATTTTTATTCTTTTTTATGTGGTTTTACATTCATAAATATGCTGTACCGGCGGCTACTGCAGAGAATTCTTCACATTATATGATTGGCTTTGGAAAAAACAGAAACTTATACCGCTGCGCGTATAAATATTGCGGGATAAACCTTAACATTAATATACTCTAGATTGTTTCCGAAATCCTCATCAGAAATATTTACGTAATTAAAAAAATATCTTGATTTTAAAAAGTCCAATTCTTTAAATACATTATCAATGCTTCGGGAACGATATTTGCTTCCGCTTGGATGAAAACAAAAAGAGCAGTTGCATTTACATGCGCGACTAAAAGCAAGCGATATCCCAATGCTGGAGTTTATCTGTTGTCGTGCATTTGGATTTTCATAAATTTCCGAAAAACCAAGTGCATCGTAATCAGGAAATGGCAGACAATCTAAATCTATAATTTCTTCATTCTGCCCAGTTAGAACAATATGATGCCCGTCCCCCCCCGCTATTGTTGACTTAAAGGCTATTCCTCTTATATTTCCAATTTCGCTACCGGATTCCAGCCCGTAAGCCAATGCATTAACCGTAATTTCTCCGTCTCCAATAACGCCATAGTCGGCATTTTCTAATGCCATCATGGCTACCTTTGGCTCTGCTGTAATAATGCCACCGCCAACAACAGTAACAACGGAAGGCTTTATTTGTTTTGCAATGTCAATAACTTCCCGCAATTCCGGGTATTGTCCGCTTAGTCCACCGGTAAGAACAACATCGATATTATTGTTTAGTATTGCTCCCTTTAATTCCATGTAAGGATTTTTACTGCGAGTGAGATTTAACGTAAAAACCTCCCTGCCCGACGCTTTTAAACTAGATATCACCAAACCAAGGCCAATGGGAAAATCATAATCCATATGAAGAATTTCAATACGAGGAATTACCATTAGATAATTTAACCTTTTACCATTTGGGTCAGGTAGCTTAATCATGTCCAAAAATTTTTTCGTAACATTGCCAATACATGGATAGTTCATATTGATATCGCCTCTATTTTAACTTCTCTAGCTCTTCATCAATTACATCTGCCAAATCTTTGGCTGTTTTTATTGCAACAAGTTTTTTTATCGGGAATTTAATTTTAAACGCTTTTTCGCTGGAAACAATTAAATTAACATGCCCGAGCGAGTCCCAATCTTCTATATCATCGGGGGTTGTGCTATCGCTAATTATCAGCTCCGGGCTGTCAAAAACATCCCTAAATACATCTTGTAATTTGTCCATTGTACTCATATTAAAGCACCTCCTCTTTATTGTTTTTTACACACATATGCTAATACTTTTGATACATCGTTTGAGCTTGGGAAATCGTCCTTTATGACGTATATAAGCTCGTCGGTGACGGAAAAGTCACAGCTTTTAATCAGTGAGACAATTTCTTCCGGAGATTCAAAGTTTGATACATGGTCCATATGATTAGTGTCAATTACGGTGGTAAGGTACATAATTCCGCCCGGTTTTAGTACGCGTGCCAATTCTTTTATGCCTACAACGGGTTCGCTTAAATGCTCAATGACTTCTGCAATAATGCCAAAATCCATCGTGTTGTCATCAAGGGCTAATCCTTGTGTAACGTCACCGATATCAAGAGAGAGCATGTCTCTTTTGACGCCGGATAAATCAAGCATTTTATCGGCAAATTTTAATGCCCATTTGCTAATGTCGTAGCCTTTTACATCAACAAAAGGAGCATGTTTTATTAATTGCCATAAATAAAACCCTTCGCCATAGCCGATTTCAAGTCCTTTATGCCCTTCTTTTAGCTGTGGTACAAATTTATTTAAAAATAAATTTGTTTTAACATGAAGATATATCCCGTTTGAGTATGCCAAAAATAGCCCGGGCATATAAGTATCCATCATTACTTCTTCATTAAAATAAATGTCTTCTTTTATTTGCTCGTAGTCATCATGGCCGTATTCTCCTGTTTCCAAAAACTGTGCCATCTGATACATGTAGTCAAAGTTGAATACTTTGCACACAGCAAAAGAATCGTAACCCATTTTTTCCATTATAGTTAAAATATCCTCTGCTATTTCAAGATATTCTGCACCATATCGCTCGGCTATCAGGTCAATTTGCGGTATTAGATTTTTTAGCATAACGTCATTTTTAATTTCTTCTTTAAAGCGTGTAAACATAACGTATTTTGAAGTATCCATTTGTGCAGCTCCTTTTATTTTATATTAAAATATTCCTGCGCGCTCATGGGGTTTAGTACAGATGTTTTTTGTCCCAGATATTTTTTTGCAAAATCCACGTCTTCACCGGCAAGACATTTTTCGCTAAATGTATTAAAATATCCTATGGTAAAACCGTACTCTAAAATTTCCTTTAACGGTTGCTCCATAATATTGCCTATCTTTGCTTGGACATAAGGGCAAGGTAGCACATCGCCCAATGGGTTTACATAAAAAAGGTTTACGATAGGGCAGCCTCTAACTAGGGGAGCGTTTTTATCGAAATAATTCCAAAGGTCTCTAATGATTTGGGGGTGCTTTTTTCTGAAATCTTCGAGAGCTATGGTATCCTCAGGCGTAAGCATAACATCATAGTTGTTTTGCCAGTCTCCTACGGGTATTGCGCAGTTGTATGCCACACCATACTTTTTTTCCAATAGACTTTCGCAAAATTCTAAAAACTTTTTATCCCTTGCGTTATAGTTACCTACTGTAATGTTTACATATGGGCGCATCCCAGCTTTAGCAACGTACTCTAATGATTCCATTGCCTTTTTATATGAGCCTTGTTGTTGTCTTAAATCATCATGCTCTTTAGCATCGAAACTGTCTATGGATATGGTGATTCTGTCAACTCCGGCAGCGGCGACTTTATCGGCAAGCTCTTGTGTTAACAACCACGCATTTGATGTTAAATAAGTATAAAACTTGCCGGGGTCTAATGCCTCCAAGACATCAAACAAGTTTGGGTACGAAAGCGGCTCACCGCCTTGTATATCAAGCTCGTACACGCCCAGCTCGTCGGCTTGGTGCGAGAGAGATTTTAAATCATCCATGGTTAGTTTTGACTCGGATATATCACCGCTACCCGATTTTGTAAAACAATGCTTACACGAGAAATTGCATGAATTACTGTAGTTTAGGACGAAGCCATAAGGTTTAAACTCCTTTTGGCTGTGTTTGTCGGCAGTGTAACCGCGTGATACTTCTACAATTTTTTCATAAAGACGAGGTTTGTTTGAAAATGTACTGGACAAAACAATCTTCCCCCTTTTGCGTTATCCTACATGTATATAACTAATGCCTGATGGCTTATATTTTGCTATATCCAAGGTAAATATTTCGTTTCCATCGGTATCATGCGTGCGTTGGAATCCTAAGTTTGTGTAAAGTGCAGATACAATTGTGTTTTTGCCGGACGGTACGTAGTAGCCCTTAACAGTTATAATGCCGAATTCTTTGCATTTATCAACAAATTTGTCAAAAAAAACAAACTCTAAATCCCGCTTAAATACCCTGCAACTCATAACCCATAAATCTATGATGGCAATATTATCCTTAACACCCGCAATTAATGCGGTGACAATGCCATTATCTCCGAATTTATCAAGTAAGCGGGCGCACAACGTAATATACTCCCTATCAGGTATTAAGTCAACTATAGAAGAATACCTTTTAGTTGTTAGGTTAAACTGGTTTGTTTTATTAATTAACTGTGTAACACGCTCGGCGTTTACTTGGTTGAATGAATCAACTATGCATTTCATTTCCAGTGATTTTAAATAATCTTTTATATCGGAGTATGTTTTTATGCTGTTTTCTCGCTGATTGTTTTGTTGGTAATATTTGTTACGCAATTGGTCTTCTTCTGACAAGGATGTTTTTTCAAAAAAACCGTGTTGGTCAATAATGCGTATTGTGTTAATCGGGTCGTTAATGTGTGGCACAGATACTTCCGGGATATAGTGCTTTACTATATCCTGTTCGGCAGGCGTATCATCTATAAATACCATGCTGTCGAGACCTATGTTTAATTCTTTTGCCATATCTATTATATTTTTATGTTTTGGCTCCCAGTTGGCTTTAAAAGAAATGAAATCATCTGCTTTTAACACAGATGAAAAATGTTCAAAGCCTTTGCGTGCAATGACATCTTCATTTTTTGAAACTACATTGAGCATTACACCTATATTTGACAAGTCTTTTAGATAGTTTTGTAAATCTCTGTATGCCATCCCCTCCGGGGTCTCGTCTCCGAGTTGTATGCCGTCAATGCCGTCCTCACCAATTATGCCGCCCCACAACGTGTTGTCCAAGTCGAGAATTAATGCTTTTTTGTTAAAACCCATCACGGATTTTATGATTTTTGTGATATTGGCACAAAGCAGCGGCACAGCGTCCAAATCAAGGGCATATTTAAATGCATACCATATATCATCGTTCCACCATTTTTCGCCGCCGTACATTGCGCATATGTAATTTATGTCATTGATATAAAAGTTGGTGTTGTTACGTGCATGACTATAAAGCCTTTCGTTTAATGCATTAATCGCATAATGGCGGCCTTTATTGTAATAAACATCGCTGTTGCCCAACAAGCGGTACGGGAGCGGTTCGAAATTGTTTTGGATTATAACCGCACCGTATTTGTTGGAAATATTATCCCATACTTGTGTAAGCCTGTCATAGATAACGTTTGTGTCGTTAAAATCAATATTGCGCGAGGTCGTGTGGATATATACATAATCCGGATTGAAAGCTTTTAATGAAGGGTTGTCAAACGCCCCTTCTTCGTAGTAGTTATTATATTGCCCCTCGTGGAACTCCGGAGATATCCCTTCTTTTAACAATGCAAGCTCCAGCAGTAGTTTAATGTGGCCAATGGTAGAGCCGGATAATATTGCAACCTTTATCGGTTGCAAATTTTTATGTGATAGATATTGTTTTTTTAATTTTTTGTACTTGCTTATTAAATCGGAATACGTTTCACTCATCATGGACAATACTCCTTTATTTAACTCTTTTTAAATACCCTTCCGGGGCAACGGAAATCAATAATTTTGAATCGATTTCCGAGTTTATCTCAAAGCAATCGTTTTCTTTTAAAAACTCCCATACAGCAGTTTTGGGGTTGTCACCTTTATCCCACGGCCTGTCAGGGAAAGACCCTCCCGGCATATCTTCCACAACCGTATCAAACACAACAACATAACTCCCTTTTGTGACAAAGGGAGAATAAAGCCTCAACTCTTCCAAAACATGCTCGTGAGTATGGTTGGAATCCAGCGTGACTAAAACTCTTTTGCAATCATTTTCTTTAATATAATCGTCCAGCTTTTTTATAACATCATCCGAGGTAGAGGAGTCTTGTATCAAAATTATGTTTTTTGACATAGGGTGTTGCTCAATTGCCTCACGGTTATGACTTCTTATATCAATATCTATGCCGATAACCTTGCCCCCTTCTCCGAGGAGTTCCAGCATAGAGGCATAAAATACAACACTGCCACCGCGTGCGATACCTGTTTCTATTATAAGGTCGGGTTTAACTTCCCATATTAACTCTTGCATTGCGATAATGTCTGTAGGTAGTTGTATTATAGGTAAACCCATCCACGTGAAATTGTATGTGTATTTGTGAGGAGATAATGCGTTCATCCAGTTGATAGACGCGGCTCGTAAGTTTTTATCCTCGCCCTGCGCTCGGATATTCTGTTTTGATTCTGCTTTAAATTGGTTGCGGTCATCCATGGTATATTCCCCTGTCGTTTAAAATATTCGTAAATAGTTTTGCCCATGTCAAATCTTTTTCCTAAATCCCTGCCCCTTCCCACCATTGTACTTCACAAAAAAAAGCGTGTAAAGGGTTTGTTCCGTTACACGCTTTTTTTGCTTATATTACAATTGTCCTTTCGATGGTGGTAAGCTCCATCCTGTTTAAGCTTTCCAGTCCTCCGCGCTCCGGGTCAAAGATATTGTTTGCTATCATTTGACCGATTGCTGTTTCGATTTCCGGGACGGGTAGGTCGCAGTTCGGGTTGTTTATCCGCATAGTCCTGCGAGAACCTGTTGTTGTGTTAAACATTAATGAATAATGTCGCATGTTGCACCTCCTTCCTTGTTAAAAATGGATAAGAATTTATCGTTTTAGGTTTAGTACAATGCTTACTCTGGCGGCACATTGTCCGTTGTTGTAGATTTTTTCTACAGCATTAACAAAGCCTGCGGCGGTTTGTGCCGAGACATTGGGCGATACACCGCCCACAGAAAATACACTTTTGCGCTCTTCGTTTGTAAGACGAAGCGTCGCAGAAGCAGCTACTAATTCTGCCATGCTTTTTCTCCTCTCTATGTGATTTTTTTCCATTCGCGAATATGCTGTACAGGCGGTTATTACCGAGAATTCTTCATATTACATGAATGGTTTTGGAAAAAACCGAGACTTATACCGCCGCGCACGTTAATATTACGGGATAAACCAAGCTTGATGTTAATTCCAAAGATAATGGGTAAGCCGTAAGGTGTGACAACCGATACAACGCTTAGCAACAGAGCCGATTTTCGCAGGGATGGTTGCATTCCATTTGACGATAGAGCGGTTAATGTAATTGTTACAAAGGTTGTGCCTTCGACTTGTATGTAGCTTACATTAAAATAATTGACAAATGTTATGACAATGTCCGAGAGTTTGTCCACGCTAAATCTTTTTCCGAAATCACAAGCCCGTCCAAATTTCCCCACTCAATACCAAATGCCTCGTCGTTGTATAATACGCCGCTACTGTACTCGGGGTGGTAAAATTCTGATATATGGTAAAAAACATCTGTATCGTCCAGCAATGTTTTAAACCCGTGCGCAATGCCTCCCGGTACATACAACGAGTGTTTGTTTGTCTCTGTAAGCTCGACAGATATCCATTTTTTATATGTTTCGGAGCCTTCTCTCAAGTCTACAAGCACGTCGTATATGCCGCCCTTTGTACATGTGATTAGTTTTATTTCTTCATGCGGTGGTTTTTGAAAATGCATTCCGCGAATGGTGTTCTTTTTTTTGTTGTGCGAAATGCTCCATTGTGGGAATTCTGTGGCAAGCCCCATTTTCGAAAACTCGTTTTTGCAAAACGTACGCGAAAAAAAACCCCTGTTGTCGGAAATAAAATTCGGCTCGATTAAATATACACCTTTTAACGAAAGCTCTTTAATGCACATCGAAAATACTCACCTCGGGGATTAATGTTATAAATTTGCCGCCCCAGTCGTTTATATAGTTTAGCTGCTTGGATATTTCATCTTTTAAATTCCATGGCAGGATGATGATATAGTCCGGTTTTGTTTCTTTTATTTTATCACCGCTGTAAATTGGTATGCGGCTGCCGGGCAGGTATTTGTTTTGTTTGTGAGGGTTGGCGTCCACTACATAATTGATAATATCTTCGCGGATACCGCAGTAGTTGATGAGAGTATTACCCTTGGCGGCGGCTCCGTATCCTATTATTTTTTTGCCTTGCTCTTTTAATTCGAATAGCCATTTTAGTATATTTCTTTTTGAGGCCAATACCTTGTTTTTAAAATCATCATATATTTTTAGGTCGGCAAGCCCGAAGTTTTTTTCCTCATCCAAAAGCAAGCTTACCGCCTCGCAGATTTCTCGATTACATTCCTTGTGGCAGGCATATACTCGTAACGAGCCGCCGTGGGTAGGCAATTTTTCTACATTATAGACCTTTAAGCCATGTGCAGAAAATATTCTACTCACAACGCTAAGGGACAGATAAGAAAAATGCTCGTGGTAAATTGTGTCAAATTGGTTATACTTTATCAAATTTAAAACACTTGGGAATTCCACCGTTAACGTAGCATTTTCTTTTAAAATAACCTTAAACCCCTTAACAAATGAGTTAATATCCGGTACGTGTGCAAGCACATTGTTAGCTGCAACCAGGTCGGCTTTTATATTGGAAGCCTTTGCAAAATCTTCTCCAAAAAACTCGCAGATAGTATTTATTCCTTTTTCGTTGGCGATTTTTGCAATATTTTTTGCAGGCTCTACGCCTGTGATTTTTATGCCCTTCTCTTTGAAGTGCTGCAACAAATATCCGTCATTGCTGGCAATTTCTACTACAAGAGAGTCGGGGCTTAGTTTTAACTCATCAACCATTTTATGAGCGTACTGTTTGGCATGTTCTACCCAGCTTTTGGAATAAGAACTAAAATAATGATAATCGGAAAATATATTTTCAGGGAGTTCGCATTGTGGTGCTTGTACTAAAAAGCACTTGCCACATACATATGTACGCAACGGAAAAAACATCTCGCCTTTGTTTGCCTCGGCGGGATTTGTATACGAATTTGCAAGCGGCGACAGCCCTAAGTCAACAAAGACATTTTCTAATCCATTGCCGCAAAAATTGCAGACTTCTTTAGTCATAAAGACACGTCCTTATTTGCTCATCCATGCATTTGTTTACATCAAGATTATCAACCCAACATTTAGTCCACTCAACCGTAAGGTCAACAGCTTTTTTTATGGGAATGCAAGGATTCCATCTTAAAACATTATTGGCTTTTGAGCAGTCGAGTTTGAGATAGCCTGCCTCGTGCGGGCCGTCGTTTTGTGTGGTTTCCCATTCTGCGTCGCTACCCCATGCATTACAAAACAATGTTGCAAGCTCGCCCGTCGTAACACAGCCATCCACATCCGGCCCGAAATTGTAACTGCCGCAAACGGTTTTATCCTCATATTGAAGCTTACCCAACATCAAATACCCAAACAGCGTATCTAAAACATGCTGGTACGGTCGAATAGAATGCGGATTGCGTAAAATAATTTTTTCGCCTTTTACAGCCGCTCTTACGCAGTCGGGGACAATTCTGTCCGTCGAAAAATCTCCGCCGCCGATAACATTCCCCGAGCGGGCGGTGGATATGGAAGGGGCGTCGGCATAGTCGAAAAAAGAAGCTTTATAGCTGTATGTCACAAGCTCCGCGCAGGACTTGGAGTTGGAGTAGGGGTCGCGGCCGTTTAATGTTTCATTTTCGCGATAGCCCCAGTGCCATTCTTTATTTTCGTATACTTTGTCTGTGGTTACGTTAACGATGGATTTTATACTGCTTACACCGCGGCACGCTTCCAGCAAATTTACTGTACCCATTACGTTTGTTTCGTATGTTAATACAGGATTATTGTACGATTCTCTAACAAGCGGCTGTGCCGCCATATGAAAGATAATTTCCGGGGCAATGTCTTTTATTGTTTTTTTTAAGGTCGTAATGTCTCGGATGTCTGCCGTGATTGTATTTATGCCATCATTAAGCAAATCATATAAGCTTGGGGAAGTCGGCGGTTGTAAACTATATCCCGTAATGTTTGCACCTATCAACGACAAAACCTTGCAAAGCCAAGAGCCTTTAAAGCCGGTATGCCCCGTTATTAACACTTTTTTGCCTTTGTAAAACGAGAAGTCAAATCTGCCCACGTTATTCCCAAACCTTCCACGGTGCGCGGTTTTCGCCCCAAAGCTGCTCTAAAACTCCTTTATCGCGCTGGGTGTCCATGCATTGCCAAAAGTCGTCGTGTTTGTATACGCCCAGCTTTTTTTCCTTGCTTAGCTTCTCCAGAGAGCTTCTTTCAAAGACGGTGCTGTCTCCTTCTATATAGTCAAAAACTTTAGAATCAAGCACCATAAACCCTGCGTTTATCCAGTTATTATCCTCTACCGATTTTTCGCGGAAGGCAGTTACGTGGTTTTTGCTTTCATCCAGCTCCAAAACACCAAAACGACCGCCTGGTCTAATCGCCGTTAGTGTGGCGATGCAGTCGGAATCATTATGCTGCTTCACAAGCGAATGTAAATCTACATTGGAAACACCGTCGCCGTAAGTCATCATAAAAGTTTCGTTTCCTACGTAATTTTGTACACGTTTTATACGTCCACCGGTTTGCGTATTGCGTCCCGTGTATGCGAGAGTAACCCGCCAAGGCTCGGCAATATTGGAATGGACAATCATTTGATTTCCGTTTTTAAAATCAAAGGTTACATCGCTCCTGTGCAGGTAATAGTCGGCAAAATACTCTTTTATCACATGGCTTTTATACCCGCAGCAGATAATAAAATCGGAGTGACCGAAATGAGAATAGTATTTCATAATATGCCAAAGCATCGGTGAGCCGCCGACTTCTATCATCGGTTTTGGGCGCAAATGACTTTCTTCGCTTATGCGTGTGCCAAGCCCGCCTGCTAATATTACGACTTTCATAAGGTAAAACTCCTTGTTGTCTCTGCTATCTGCGCGGCTGTCAGGCCGTATTGTTCCAGCAGATACATGTACTCTCCCGCTTTGCCGAAGCAATCCGGGACGCCTATTATTATTTGCCTTGGCGCGTTGCTTAGCGTTGCTTTATATTCTGCGACAGCCGAGCCTAACCCGCCTATTATGTTATGTTCTTCTACGGTTACAATTAATTTGTGATTATTAAAAAGCTCGTCCAACAACTCGGTATCCAGTGGCTTTATTGTATGCATGTTTACAACGGTGCAGGAGACACCTTTTTCCTCCAATATCTCTGCTGTTTTTTGTACTTCTGCCAGCAGAATACCGTTTCCGATTAAGGCAATGTCTGTACCTTTTTTTAAAACAACGCCTTTGCCTATTTTAAAGTCGTAAGGCTCGCTGTATATCATCGGGCAGTTTGCCTGCCCCGTAAGCCGTACATATACGGGTGTGTTTATTTCGCTTACCGCATGTGCGGCTAAGTATGCTTCCGCAGCGTCCGCGGGTGAAACCACAGTCATGTTTGGGATGGCTCGCATGGCGGCGATATCCTCGATGGCATGGTGCGTACTGCCACCGATGTCCATTGCAAAGCCTGCCGACGCGCCTACAACTTTTACATTAAAGCCCATATAACCGCAATTTTGTCGGATTTGCTCCAAACAACGCAACGTGAATATAGCATACGTTGTCGCAAACACGCAAGCCCCTTCTTTTGCCAAGCCTGCGGAAATACCGATTAAATTTTGCTCCGCGATGCCAACATTTACATACTTGTCGGGGAATGATTTTCTAAAACGACTAATGCCGGATGTTTCGCCGCAGTCGGCGGCCGTTACCATTATGTTTTTATTTTCTGCTATTTCGGGGATGGCTTCCCCAAAGAAAGTCCTTCGTTGGCCAAGGCGCGACCATGTACGTATTGTTCTTTTGTTTAGCTCTTGCATGGCACACCTCCCGTAATTTCTGCGATTGCCGTTTCGTATTGCGCCTGTGATAATGTGCCGTGATGCCACTCGGGGTTATTTTCCATAAACGAGACGCCTTTGCCTTTAATTGTGTTTGCAATAATCGCATGGGGCTTGCCTCGGATGATTTTGAAAAAAGCGGTCAACAGCGCGGAAACACTATGCCCGTCGATGTTAGAAACCTCCCAGCCAAAGGCGGTTAGTTTTTTTTCCATGTCTCCCAAATCCATAACATCTTTTGTTGCTCCGTCCAGTTGCAGGCCGTTTTTGTCGATGATTGCCACCAGATTATCCAGCTTATAATGCGCCGCCGCCATAAAGGATTCCCATACGCAGCCTTCGTTGCACTCGCCGTCACCTAGCAGCGTGTATACCTTATGGCTTCGCCCTGCACGTTTTGCGGAGATTGCCATTCCCACCGAAGCAGAAAAAGCCATGCCAAGGCTGCCGCTGGAGTATTCTATCCCGCGGTTTAAGTCCATGGAAGGATGCCCTGCAAGGTCTGTTCCGTTTTTTTCGAATGTGGCAAGCTCCTCGGGCTTGATAAAGCCCGCAACAACTAACGCCGTATAATACGCAAGAACACAATGCCCCTTACTAATCATCAAGCGGTCTCTTTCTTCCCAAGCGGGGTTTTTAACGTCAAATTTTAACACTCCGCAGTACAACGCCGCCAAAATCTCCATACAAGACATCGCAGGGCCTACATGCGCACCGCTTCTCCCTGCGTTAAAAGTCATTTCCAGTGCATATGTCCGCATTTGTTGTGCGGCATTTTCGACTAGCTTTACTTGGTCTGTCATTTCAAGCACCCCCTAATTACCATTACTGGCTCCGCCATCCACACGGATTACCTGCCCATTTATATAAGAAGACTCCTCACTCGAAAGAAAATAAGCAATATCGGCAATCTCCGAAGGCTTAGCCAGCCTACCCAAAAGACAGTTATCGATACCTTTTTTCAAGCTTGCCTCGGACACATGTGAGATTATCTCTGTCTCCGCACGGCTGGGCGCAATGGCATTTACGCGGATATTACCAAAAGGCGCGACCTCTATCGCAAGCGCGCCAGTAAACAACCCCACGGCAGCCTTAGTCCCGCCGTAAGAAACATTACCGGAATAAGGCGTAAGCCCCGCGATAGAAGAAATATTAATAATATTACCAAATTTTTGTTTAGTCATCATTTTAAGCACAAGCTGAACAGTATACATCAGCGCGAAAACATTTACTTCATAAAGCTCACGTATTTCCTTCATGGTAGACATTTGAAATAATTTCTCATAGTGAATACCCGCATTGTTTATCAATGTATGAACATGCTTCTTCTCTTTATAAATTTCCATTATCCCGCTTTTTATGGCGGCTTCGTCGGTTAAATCGAAATAAACGGGCTTTATCCAAACGCCGTATTCATTGGCCAATCCGCTAATTTTTGTTTCAAACTCATCGCTTGGCTTTCTTGCGCAGGCCCATACATTAAACCCGTTTTCTGCAAATTTTTTCACCATTGCAAAGCCCAGCCCACGGTTTGCGCCTGTTATTATTGCGTTTTTTTCGATATTCACAGTAACACCACCCTGCTCAAAGTTGTCAGTAAATTAATCCCGTCCCATACAAGCGAAAACTCGTTAGCCTTGCCGATGGAGGTAATCCTGTCTATGCCATGCAGGCCTTCTGCGGTTACGAAGCCCGATAATTCATCGGATGAAAACCCATAGTAGCTAAGCGTTTGTATTTTTTTTGAGCTTACACATTTTAGCCCGTTTAAATTTGGGTCTTCGTATTCGATAAAAAACCCGCTTGAGCATGTGCCGTCGAGTATATCTTCGCTAAGCTCCGCCGCAGAACATCTTACAATTAAATTATCGGGCATTTTTTCAATTTTTATATTCGGATTTAGAAGTGTTACCCTGCAAGCCGTCATATATTTTTCGGACACAGCACTTTCTTCGAGGCGATAAAGCGGCTTGGCGTAATCATGCAAATGTTGCCAAAAAGCGGCCTTGGCCTGCGCCACCTGTTCCGCTCCACCCATCCAGTAAACCAGTCGCGGCGAAAAACATGCGTTTTGGTCAAAGCCATAGGTATCCGCATAAAAATTTTTCGCGATTTTTTCCTTATCGCCGCTTTCGTTGTAAGCGGCGGCGTCTATGACACAAACGGAGTACCTGTTAGCAAATGTAATATCCAAGCTACGCGGGGGTAGGGGAGATTTTCGTATGCGGGCGATAGTCTCATCGCCGCCCCAAATCAATCGCGTATGGCAAAGGGAAGAAAAAAAGTCATTAATCCCATCATCATTATCATATTGAATCACCGCGATATAATCCGCCAAAAACCTATGCTCATCCTTCTCCAAAGCCCCGCAAATCGTACGGCACAAAAGCCTAACCTGCGGAAAATCCTTGCTCGACACCTTAATAATATTAGCATTCCCGCTCAAAAGCCCCGCCGCAAGACTATACGCAAAATTTACAGGCACATTAGAAGGCGCGATATGAAAAGCCAAGCCCCGCCCAAGCCTCACATTTGTATCAAGCAACTCCGCTTTCATCTTCAAAATATTAGCCTTCCGTACAAAAAAAGCGAATGCGGCAATATCGGGATACTGCCTATACTCGCCATCCTTTAAAATGCTCGCAGAAAGGTCGCTAAAAAAAGCCATAACAGAATCCGCGCACGGCACAAGAGCCTTTAATCGCGCCATATCCTCATAGCTTAAATTTGCAGGTTTAATTAGCTCGTTTATTTTCATAAGTATCGCTGCAACCTCTCACCTCTGCCGCGGCAACGCGACCGAGTATTTCAAAGTATTTGCCTTTTCGCCCGCAGGGACAATCATCCTCACCGAGCATAACACCCTTATCTTCCGTTAATATAGAATGCCCCGGATACGACAGCGGAGAAATAGAAACAGCCTGTATAATTCCCGCTTCGCCAACCCCCGCAACACTAAAATCACTGCTTCTGCGTATAATGATATCCGAGTAAGAACTCGCATGTAAATGCCCGTAGTCACATTCCATATAAATAGAGCTTGCCTGCTCTACCATGCCGTAATAATCATGAACTTTTTCTATCCCGCAGTATTCCTTTAATGTGTCCTTAAATTCTTGTCGCGTAACCGCGCTGTCCGCAAGCTTTTTCCAGCCGCCCCCATGTATAAGCACGCTACCGCCAAGGTTTAGCTTTAGCCCTCGTTTTTTCAACTCATTACAAAAATGAGACCAAATCATAAAAGTAAATCCAAAAAGAAGAATCTCGCTCCCCCTATGCTTATCCAAAAACCGAAAAAGCTCATCCTCCTTTAACTGCATATTTTCGTCCAAAGCAAAAAGCTTATCCTTGCCAAACATGGTAAACCCCAAAATCGCTCCGCCCCGTGCAGAAAACATATTCCTGTTTTTCAGCACACTGTCCGTATCAATAACAATCATTGGCACTCTTGCCGAAGAAATAAACGACGAAACAATTTTAGCCATCACCTTGCTCTGGTTTACAGAAGTCACCCTATCCACATTTATCCTGGAAACAGCCTGCCCCGTAGTACCCGACGATGTCATAAGCTTTACGACGTTCTCTTGGGCAACGCTTTTCATGTTAAACTCTTTAAAAATACGTACAGGCAAGAATGGAATGTCACTATATGTTTTGTTTTTTTGACCAAAAGCTAACGCGTCCAGTATTTTCCTATACTCGGGGCAGTTTTGGTAATGGTGATTTGTGAGTTTTAACAGGGTATCCGTCAAAAACTCTTCCTTTTGCTTGCGCGGCAAATCAAAGGGCTTTATTTCGTCAAATATCTTGTCATAGTCTATCACACGCTTACACCGTACTTAGCAAGCACTTCTTTGCCTTTTTCAAAGGAGCCGAAATCTATGATATCATCTATGTCCATCATTATATCAAACACATCCTCCAAAATGGATATCATCTGCATATGCCCCACAGAATCCCACGCTTCGACATCCTGATATTTTAGCGTTGCAACCGCACTTTCTTCCACTCCAAACGCTTCCATAAATGCGTTTACATATTGCTGCATATTACTCATGTGCTTCGCCTCTTTCAGCTATATTTTTCAGCTTTGCATAGCTAACCTTGCCGTATTGATTTCTTGGTATTTCTTCCACAAAAACCACATCAAATGCGGAAATATTAATTTTAAGCTTGTTTTGCAAAAATTGCTTAATCGCCTTGCCGTCGGCATTTTTATCAGCAACGCATACATAAAGCCGCGTATCATTACCTGTGCAGGCAAACCCGTCACCAAACTCCGCTTTTATAAGCCGCTCGGTCTCATCCAAGTTTATCCTAAGCCCAAAAATCTTTATAAAACGCGCAAGCCGCCCGCTAATATAATAAAATCCGTTTTTATCCCTGTGCGCGATGTCACCTGTTTTATATATCCCGCCGCGCTCATCACCTTTTGCTAGGTCGTCGAGAGATTCTGCATAGCCAAGGGTTACGTTTTCGCCTTGGAATACAAGCTCACCGGGCTTGTCTGTTTCGGTTATCTCATTTCCTTCTTCGTCTATGAGCCACATTTTATACGGCTCTATCGGCCTTCCTATGCTGCATGGGCTTTCCAACGCGCTTTCCGGCGGCAACATGCTCATACGTGCCGTGGTTTCCGACGCGCCGTAGGTGGCATAAAACCTCTTGCCCGTGTCCTTAGCAAATGTAGCAAGCTTGTCCCAAAGCTCCGCAGAAAGCCTTCCACCGCCTTGGCTAAGCACCGTTAGGCTAGGCAGCTTTGCGGTATAAAAACGCAGCTTATCCAAAATTTCAAAGCTATACGGGACACCCGTAAAAGACGTAATCCCCTCATTTTTCATAGAATTCCAAAACTCGCGGCTGCTAAGCGCGTCGTCACTTAAATAAACAGAAGCACCCGCCGTCAAATGACTACACAACACAGAAAGCCCCTGTGTAAAATATATCGGCAACGTAAGCATTGCGCGTTCATCTTTCTTGATATCAAACGCCCTCGCAACATTTGCCGCATTAGCCCTGATATTATTATAGGAATGCCTAACCAATTTAGCACCGCCCGTACTGCCCGATGTCGGCAGCAAAAACGACAATTGCTTATACAAATTAACAGATTCCGCGCTTTCTGCACACAACTTATTATCCATAAAAATATAATTGGGACGATAGATAGAAATATAGCGATTAAGCATATCCTTGTCAATGTTTGCATTAAGCAGAAGCGGCACTACCCTATTATGAATACAACCAATAAAAAAAGCGGCAGAACTCACATCGTTGCCGCATAAAAGAAACACAAAATCGCGCTCTTTCAAATTATATTCGCCCTTAAAGCCATCACAAAAATCAGCCAACTCCTTATACGTCAAAGACCCGCCCTTGCTATCCAACAATGCTATGCTCATAGCTCTATCTCCAGATTTTTTATTTTATGCCTAAACTTTCCTGCGTCCCATTCTTCTTTTAAATAAGAAAGCACCGTAACATCGTGAAAGATATCGTACTTATACACCGCCTGCCTTCTAACACCATCTACATGATACCCAAACATCTTGTTAAGCTCTACCACACGCGGATTATTTCCCATTACTTCCGCCTGCAAACGGTTAAGCCCCAAATGCTCAAACGCAACCTTTAATATGCCATATGCGTCCGTGATTGCATTTTCAAACGTCCTATGCTCCTTATCCGCAATATAGTTGCCGGAAACACAGGACTTATTGTTATAATCTATATCAGTTAAGCTAGTTTTACCTATAGGAATACCGTCCTTTACGGTTATCCAATGCAGTTGGCCGGGGTCGTCCTTGATACGCTCAAACCATTGGCTCTGCATGTCAAGCGTTAATATGGGGTCGGTATACATTACACGGGTGATATCAGGCTGCATTCTCCAGTTCATCACCATCTCAAGGTGTTCTTGCCTCATTTTTACCCATTTTGTCATAAAATTTCCCACATCCTTGCCGCCGATTATACTAATTATCGGCAAAATAGGCAATATTGCTTTACAACTTCGTTAACATCTGCAAAAATGAAGTTACTGCGCTACACCCGCCCGTGAAGGTAGCGACGGCACTGTGCTTGGGGCGACGCGCCTTATGTCTCCGGGAACTAACGCCTGCGGCGTGGATTTCCCTACGACGGCGGTCACCACGGCGCACAGTGACGTCGCTACCTTCACGGGCTGCCATGCGCGAGCTTTTCGAGTAACTTTATCGAACGTAAATTTTTCTCGGTAGCAGCCCGAAAGGGTTTGTAGTTTACCCTGCGCCGTGGTGACCGCCTGCCGGAATGAAATCCACTCGCTAGATGTTCTTAGGCCGCGTTTTTTGCGGTCTTAGAACATCTTACGAGTTAGTTCATGCAGGCGTTTGGGCGCGTCACCCAAGCAGGGAAAACTACAAACCCTTTCGGGCGGGTTTATCGAGCAGGTGATAAAAATGAACATTGCAATACGCGCAGACGGGTCTGTGCAAATGGGGTTGGGGCATTTGGTGCGTTGTGGCGCGCTGGCCAAAAAATTCGAAGCGGAAGGAGACCATGTCCGCTTTTTTTGCAGTGAAAAAACAGAAGACGGCATGGTGTGGCTAAGGCAACAAGGGTATCATGTTGAAGCTGACACTTTGTTAAGAAAATGGCAAGCCGACATTATTATCGTAGATGTGTATGGGCTTTCTGCCGAGTATTTTGCGGAGTTGGCGAAAAGCGACGCGGTAGTTGCTGTCATTGACGACCATGCGAAAGGTGATTTTGGCTGTGATGTTGTTGTAAACGGAAATTTGGACGCATTAGCTTTGGATTATTCCGGTTATTCTGCGGCGAGGAAATTGCTGGGTACTACATATGCCATGCTTAGAAGCGAATTTGAAACAACGTCCCCCGCGCCGTTTAGGGAGGCGGTTTCCGATATTTTAGTGACAATGGGCGGCTCCGACCCTAATAATTTTACGCCAACGGTGATAAAGGGGCTTTCCGAGATATCGGGAGTTACAATCCATGTGGTATGCGGCTCGCTTATGAAAAATGTCGAGGATATTAAAGCAGAAGCCAAAAAATGCTTGGGTGAGGTGATTATGTACAGCGGATTAAATGAGAAACGGTCTCGGCAGAGCAAAAAATCGCGAACGCCTCACCGCGTTTTTTGCGATAGGCGAGACCGATTTCGAATTAATCCGCTATACAGCTCGCCCGATTCCATGGCGGAGCTGATGGCAAAATGTGATTTGGCGATTTCTGCGGGTGGTGGCACGGTTAAGGAGTTGTTTGCTATGGGCGTGGTATCGTTGTTTGTGGTGCAGGCAGATAATCAAATTTTGCTCCGCGACTATTTGCAAAATGAGGGCTTGCCGCTTTACCTTGGCACACACAACGACGTGACGGCGCAGCAAATTTATACGGAAGTTACAAAGCTAATGAATAACCCTAACGAACGCCTAAGAATAAGAACGATTATATCAAGTAAGGTTGACCGTAAGGGTACATCGAATATTGTAGCCGAGCTTAAAGTGTATTGCATAAAAAGGAGGCAAAAAGTAATGAAATTTGGAGAAAACTTTACCCCATCCCCGAAAAATGACATTATAATCTGGGGTGCTGGTGTAGCAGGGCGTAGATGTTATGAGCTTTTAAAGACCTTTGAAGCGGAAGACAAAGTAATAGCGTTTGTGGATTCTGATAAAGCCATACAGGGTGCAACATTATTAAATACAGTGGTGCATTCCCCTGATTTTGTTAGCCAAGAATCAAAAGCCGATATTATTATCGCAACGATGTGGTATCACGAAGTTTATCCCTTGATACCAAACCGGAGTGCGAGGAATATTTTAGTCTACTGTGAGCGCATTCCTATTATAACCCCGGTAAAATTTGAATTGTTAAGTGATACCGAGTTATACGGCGTTTATCAAAACGACCCTGTTACCATAGCTTCCATTGATATATTGCAGTATATAAGAAAGCACGGTTTACGGGTATTATTTTCTATTGATACGGCGGTTAATTTCCCAGGTATTTGCAGATATTGGGCTTCGGAGGAGTTATCGTTGAGTGTATACGACAAGCTCACGGTTGTTGACGTAGGTGCTTATGACGGGGATACCATAGAGCGTTGGGCAAAATCATATGCGGATAAGATTTCCAAAATATATGCTTTTGAGCCGGATGATAAGACATTTGTGGCATTAAAAAAGAATATCGAAGCATGGGGATTGTCCGGAAAAACGGAATGCTTTAAAAATGGGCTTTCGAATAAAAACCAAACACTGAGTTTTATAAATGCAGGTCATATGGGTTCTCGTATAGATTCCGACGGAGACAGTTCCATAACTGTTATGCCGCTGGATGAGCTTAACATTACCGTGGAAGGTAAACTATGTATAAAAATGGATATAGAAGGAGCGGAATCGGAAGCTCTGGAGGGAGCAAAGGAAACAATTAAAAAATACGCTCCCGAGCTTGCCATCAGTGTTTACCATAAATATGATGATGTGCTTACAATACCAAAGATTATAAAATCTATAAACCCTGCATACAACTGTATTTTGCGTAATGGTACACACATGGAGTGCTACGCCTCTGTTGAGCGTTTTTCTTAAAAACATCTACGAAAGGAAATTTTACCATGAGTACATTTATAATCGCGGAGCTTTCCGCCAACCACAACCATGATTTGCAATTGGCGAAGAAAACAATTTTAGCCGCAAAGGAAGCGGGAGCGGATGCTGTAAAGCTGCAAACGTACACGGCGGATACGCTCACTCTCGACTGCGACAAGCCGCATTTTAAAACGGGTGCTGGCTTGTGGGAAGGCACGACCTTGTACAAGCTGTACCAAGAGGCGTATACGCCGTGGGAGTGGCACGAGGAGTTGTTTTCATACGGGCGGTCGCTGGGGCTTGTAATGTTTTCTGCGCCGTTTGACTATACTGCGGTGGATTTTTTGGAGGGGTTGGACAACCCTATTTATAAGATTGCGTCATTCGAAGCGATGGATTATCCGCTGATAGAATATGCCGCCGCCAAGGGCAAGCCCATGATTATTTCTCTTGGGCTTCTTTCATTGGAAGAAACAGAAGAAATGATAGCCGCCTGCAGAAAGGTCGGCAATGACGATATTACGCTGTTGATATGTACTTCGCAGTATCCTGCAAAGCCCGAGGACGCGCAGCTTTTAAAAATCGGTGATATAAAGCAGCGGTTTGGGGTTAAGGTTGGGCTTTCCGACCATACGATGGGCAGTGCGGTGGCAGGTGCTGCCGTCGCGCTGGGCGCGTGCGTTATCGAAAAGCATTTTATCCTGGACCGCGATATGGGCGGTGTGGATTCCGCCTTCTCCATGAATCCCCAAGAATTTAGGGAAATGGTGGATAATATCAGGATTATCGAAAAGGCCGTTTCCGCGCCGGACTATACTAAGGTTAGCTCAGGTCGAGAAGGTGCGCGTTCGTTATTTGTTGTAAAAGACATGCGCAAGGGCGAGGCTTTTACGGCGGAAAATATACGCTCCATTAGGCCGGGAGCGGGGCTGCATCCTAAATATTATCCGCAGGTGCTGGGCTTGGTCGCCGCTTGCGACATTGAGCGGGGTACGCCGCTGGAAAAAAGCATGATATTCGACCCTACATTTTTCTGCGGCGCATAATCGCCTCCACCCGCGCTGTCAAAACATCGGTATTAACAGGCTTTTTAATGTAGTCAACACAGCCTGCATTAATACCCTTTAGCATGTCGTCATCCTCTACCTTGGAGGTAAGAAAGACAACGCCTGCGGAGGTTACACTGCGGATTTCTTTACAAAATTCAAAGCCGTCGCCGTCCGGCAAGGTAGCTTCTGTTAAAATAATATCGGGAGTTATATCATTTAAAAGCTGCTTGGCGGCGTAATATGCTTCGGCGGTAAAAACCTTGTAATGCAGAAACTCAAAAGCAGAACGGTTTGTGTTATTTGTCTCGGGGTCATTATCAACCAGCAACAGTATGCCTTTGTGCGCCAATGGCTTGCTTGCTTTTCGCCCGCTAAAAAACAAGCTGTTTGTTATTTTTTCGGTGTCTATTTTTTCAAAATCGCCGTTTTCGATTAGCTCTATGGCGATAGACGCTATGTGCGGGTCAAATTGTGTGCCTTCACATTTTTTAAGCTCTTGCAAAATAGCTTCTTTGGGTAAGGCCTTGCGGTAGGAACGGTCTGACGACATTGCATCATAGGTATCGGCAATGGCTATTATTCTGGCCTGTAGTGATATGTTTTCGCCCGATATACCGTTTTGATAGCCTTTACCATCCCAGCGTTCGTGGTGTTCGATTGCTCCGGCTGTTAGGTTTGGGATGGCGGTTATGCCCTTTAGGATTTCAAATCCTATGGCTGTGTGCGTTTTCATGGAGTTGTATTCATCGTCTGTTAGTTTGCCGGGCTTGTTGATGATTTCGTTTGGTATACCGATTTTGCCCACATCATGTAATAAGCCGATGTAGTAAAGATTTTCTGTAAACTCTTTGTCCATGCCCATCCGACGGGCAATTTCAACAGAAAATGTCGCTACACGGACAGAATGGCCGCTTGTGTATTTGTCTTTTGCATCTATGGTGTTGGCGATGGCTGTCAGTGATTGCACAATCAGCTCGCGGTATTCCAGTTGTCGGGCTTGTAAGGCTTGGGTTCTGTAGCGGGTTACGGCAAAGGTAATCCATGTAACGCCAAGGACGCCCAGCACAAATATAATCACCCACACAAGAGTATGCTCAAAAAATGCAAGCTCTTTGAAAAATTCTATTTCGATTACATTGCCTACATTTCCCATCGGGCATTCTGTCCACACGCGCAGGGTATAGTCACCGCCCCGCATGTTTGTGTATGAAACAATCATGTTATCGCCCTGTGTAAGCGTAGCGATTTCTGCATCCTTCCCTTGCAGTATAAACCGCAGTACCGTATTATCCTCAAGGCCAAATGACAGTAAGGATAACTCAATCGTTAGGCGATACGTATTTCTTGGGATTATGATTCTCTCGGCAAAATTTGTATGCCGTATGCCGTCAATATTAATACCCGACACACCCGCATACGGAATAAAATCCGTTAGCTCTGTTTCGGGATTGTAGATTTTTACCCCTCTGTCCGTATTAAAAAACAAACGTCCGTCGGGAGTTAATAAATTCCATGCGTTAGCGTTTACAAGGGGAGTTCGTCCATCGCTTCTGTATACCGCTGTGTATTCAAAGTGGATATAGGGGTTTAGCAATGCACTTGCATTGGTACGCATAATCGCTCCCGAGTGCATAAGGAGCAAATCCTCGCCGCATTTCATAATGTCAAGGAAGGCAAATGGCGGCACTTTATCAATTACATATATGCTTCCGTTTGAATCAATAAACGATAAGCCCGGAGAAGCCGCTACCCACACGCCGTTAAGCTCCTCGTCATATAGGACACGCAGCACAACACCTCCTGTAAGACCGTCTGCCTCCGTAAAACGAGAATAGCCCTGCGCTCCTACGGCATAAATACCGTTGCCGTCCGTGCCGAGAAACAACGTCCCGTTGACATATGCCGAGGACAATACCATCATATCGGGTATGGGTCTAAGCCCGCCAAAAACATCGCTTACACTAACAAAATCATCGCCCAAGATAAAATTAACGCCGACTGCTGTCCCGACAACCATAACACCGTTTGAAATTTCGTGTACAAACCGCGTGCGGTCGGTTAGCAGTCCGTCATCGGGTGTCCAATTTATCCAAGTGCGGTCGGCAGGATTGTAGCGCACAATGCCCCAGGTGTCGTGGGTTGCCAGCCATATATATCCGTTTGAACATGCTAAAATCCCACGCACACGTACATCAAATAATTCCGAAAACTCTGTATGCACAGGATTCCAATAATCATCAAAAATCATCAAGCCCGCATCTGTGCCGATAAATTTTAAATCCTGCCACATCACTACGGCATTGGAAGGCCCGCTGTCCATGCCGATAAGGGTATCCACTCTTGTAAACGAGCTTGGCGAAAGCTTTGCAATGCCGCCTCTGGTTGCCGTAAACCAAAAGCCGCTTTGATAGTCCTCCCACATATCGGTATAAAACCCTGCGCCATTGGGATTGCCTACATCATGGAAGCTTTCATCTGCATCCAAAAAACCAATTCCGTTTGCCGCAAGTAACCAAACAAACCCGTTATAATCTACAAACAACGAGTTTATACTGCCCAGCGGGGTTGCGATTGTATGAGAATGCAAAACAAGCACATCACCTACATTAGTGCCTACTATGGTGCGGCCGTCAGCCGCAATAATAACCGACCTTGCTCTGTCTTCTTTTTCCAACCGTTGGGTTTGCCCTTCTGCGGTTAAAATATACAGCTCCCCGCTGTTTAGCACAGAAAATACATTGCCGTAATCATCAACAGCCAAATCTGTAACAAACGGTCTTAGTGCCGTATCGAGGGCAACTGAATAAATATTGCGGCTTTGGTCTATATAAAACAATCCATCGGAAGTACCGCCCCAAATCCTGCCTTGTACGTCGCTTGTGATGGTGCGTACAGTGTTAGACGGCAGCCCTGCGTCTCTGCCATATACAGTAAACGCCCCGTTTTCAAAAGCTACAATTCCTCTGTCGTTTGTACCAATCCACAACACACCGTTTGCGTCCTCGTACAATGCGCGTATGCTGGAGGAGCCAAACCCGCCGGGGGTAAGCGCGCTCCAAATTGTAAAACCCGTACCGTCATAACGAAACAATCCGTTGTAGCCCCCAAACCACATAAAACCGTCGCGGGTTTGAATCACCGCGTTAGCTTCATCGCTTGGGAAGTTATTGTACGTTGTGCTGTAAATGGTAAGTGCGTAATTTGCCAAAAATTGCTCCGAAGCTAAAACAGGAACACTAATCACCGCAAGCCCTGCAATAATCAGCACCGCCGCTAATAACTTAACAATCGGTTTTTTTACCGTCATACCCTCGCCCCCCTATTTATTGTTCATGTATAACTCCTCCAATTGCTATTTTAACCTAAAGAAAGAGACCAACTGCTGCAACATTTCCGCTTGGGAATTAAGCTCTTCGGAAGCGGCGGCAGATTCTTGCGCGGTTGCCGAGTTATCTTGTATTACCTTGGATATTTCGCTTATATTGGCATTTACCGTAGAAATTGAATCGGCCTGCTCGCGTGACATTTCTACAATGTCTGCAATAATACCGGACATTTGGTTAATGTTGCCCGCAATGGTGGAGAAGGAGTCTGCCACATCCTTTGCCGCGCCCTGCACGCTATCGGTGTTTTGTCCGTTGGCATCTATGATGGATGTAGTTTCGTTGGTGGATTGTTGGCTTCTTCCCGCTAAGCTTCTAACTTCCTCTGCCACTACAGAAAAGCCCTTTCCATGCTCTCCCGCCCGCGCTGCTTCTACGGCTGCATTTAATGCAAGCAGGTTTGTTTGGAAGGAAATGTCGGATATAACCTTGATAATCTTTGAAATTTCGCCGCCGGATGCCTTTACTTTATCTATGGACGCAAGCATGGACTTAACTACTTGGTCGCCTTGTTTAGCGTGTGTGGTGGAGTTTTCGGCGCGTTCGTTTGCGTTTGCGGCATTTTCGGCACTTTCTTTTGCCTTTTGGTCAATAATTTGCATAGAAGCGGTTAACTCCTGTATTGACGCAGATTGCTTTGATGAGCCTTCGGCAAGCTGCATTGCCCCGGCGTTAATTTGTTCTGCCCCTGCGACAACCTGCCCCGTTGCAGATTGGATGCCTGCCATTGTTTGGTTTAACGCCTTTGCAATCGTGGTTAACGCCGTCTTTATAGCGGCATATGCGCCGATGTAATCCCTGTTAATCGAAACAGTTAAATCGCCCTCGGCCATTTTACCCAGCACATCTGCTATTTCGTTAATATATGCTAAAGTTGTTTTATTGTTTAAATTGCAGGCTTGCTTTACTTTTTTGAAAACCCCTTTGAAATCACCTTCAAGGCGCGAAAAATCACCCTTTGCCATAAGCTCCATGTTACATTCAATTTGGGAAAGAGGTGTTTCTACAGCTTCCATCAAATCATTTAAGGTGTGGATAAGCGTTGCCCAGCTTCCTTTAAATTTTGTCGGGTCAACCTTTACATCAAGCTGACCGGCAGTCGCGCTTTCGGCCAAATATACCGCAGAATCGCTAAGCTCTCTAAGCGTTGTAGTAACGGCGCGCAGGGTATTTGGCAGCACCATTTTTTTGCCGGGCAAATCATTAATTTGCATATTAAAATCCCCGTCATTTATTTGTCCCAGTCCGCTTAACAGCATCAGCATATCCCTTACAAAATCGTCCGTAAAATTATTGAGCGATGTAATTACTTCGTTGTATGCACCATGGTACTTGGAAGCGTCAATCCTGTATTCAATATCGCCTTTTGCGTTGGTTTCGTGGTTAAATCTTGTCATATCTTCTGTTATACCCTGTATTACATCGGTAAGCTCGTACATATTGCGGGTAAGCTGCCCGATTTCATCATCGGGCAATTTGTTGTTGTCCCTTACCGCCAATGCCGCACTAAGATTGCCTTGTGTTATATACTGTGCAGTCAGCTTGAGCTTATTGATGGGCTTGCTTATTACGCGGTTGGTGGTATACCAAATTAAAGCAATTATTAAAATAATGCTTGGTATCCAAAAAATCGCAACATTAAACATAAGTTGGATAAGCGTAGATGTTACATAAGCCTCGGGTATGCCAAAAAACAGGCTCCAGTTTGCCTCGTTTATATTTTGATAAGATAAACGCCAATGGCTGCCGTCGTCGGCACGTACACGGATGACTTCTCCCGGTCCCACACCCGCGCTAAGGAACTGACGATAAGGCCCTTCATCTTGCATATTAACAAAGTTTACAGTACCGTCGGCGTTTCTGGTCGGCAGGATTGCCTCGTTAAAAGTGTGCATTATCACATAATTGTTTGGGTCTACCAAAAAAGCCTTGGAGCCTTCTATTACCAGTGTGTCACCTACCAGGCTTATCACTTCCGTCAAAAAGAGGTCAATGGCGTATACCGTGTCATGTCCATCAATTTGACCTATGTATCGGGAAGCCGATATAATTAATTCGCCTGTATGTGCATCAATAAAGGGTCGGGTAAATACGGTGTTTCCGCGGTTTCCCATAGCGTTTATATACCAAGGGCGCACCGTAGGACACCAGCCTTCCGGTGGGGTAAAGTCAAATCCAAAAATAGCGTGACTGTTTGAAAACCCCACATAAGTTCCTAAAGCAAGCAGAGCCTCATGTCTGCTCGCATTGTCTTGCAGCGTGGGAAATACATTTGCCATCGTATCAATCCCTGCCCGCTGTTCAATAAACCAGCCGTCAATATGTCCGGCACTTTGCCCGGCTATTGTGGTTATTCTTTCGTAAACCTCATCGGTAAGCATCCTCCCTACCACGAAATAAATAAAACCCATGATTACTACCGTAAGTACAAATGCAATAACCAACACAGCACCTACAAATTTTGCCCTGATTGTTTTGAAGTTAAACATTATCATCACATCCCATCAATGAAAGTATAGGATGATTTTATTATGTAATAAAAATAAAACGGCGAATGTTACTATTTTTTCACATTCGCCGTTTTTGTTTATACATGCTCAAGATAATATCCTTCGCCTCTTGATGCGGTGATGGTGTATCCGGTATCCGATTCCAACAGCTTTGTTCTTAGGACGGATATTGTCTTTCTCAGTGTTGTATCATCACCGAGCATTTTTTGCCCCCATGCCTTTTCATAGAGATGCTCCGCACTCATTATTTTTTCGGGTTGCTGTACAAACAGCTCAAGCAAGGAGTATTCTTTTGGGGCAAGTCCCATATCCTCGTCGTTAAAGAAGGCTTTTTTTGCGGCTGTATCAATTTTAATGCTGCCTATGGAAAGGGTGTCCGGCATGGAATATGTGCGGCGCAAAACCATTTCTATACGCCCAAGCAAAACATCATTATTATATGGCTTGGTGATATAGTCGTCGCCTCCCGATACTATCCCTTTTAACTCGTCACTGCTTTTAGAAAGAGCGGTAAGAAGCAGCACGGGTATATTAGAATTTTCCCCCTGCCGCAGCTCTTCCAAAAAATTTAATCCGCTGCCGTCGGGGAGCATAACATCAAGGAGTATAATGTCCGGCGGGTTTTCTTGCACGCATTTACGCGCTTCGGCAAGGGTTGTTGCGGTTTGGACATTATAGCCGCCTTTTCTTTCCAAAATAATTTTGTTGGCAAACAAGATACGCTCTTCGTCTTCCACAAGAAGCATGTTATACATTTTATCCCTCCCCTTCTTTAATCGGCAATTTAATTATAACATTTGTTCCATGCCCTTTTTTACTTTCTATCGAAATTTTCCCGTCGTGGGTGTTAACAATTTGTTTGCATATCGCAAGCCCCAGACCCGTACTGCCGGAGCCGCTTACGCCTCGCTCAAAAATCCGAGGTAACAGGTCGGCGGGTATGCCCGCGCCGTTGTCAGAAATGCTTATGACTGCAAAGCCTTCGGCAGTACTTGCATTTATAGAAATTTTGCCGTATTTGGTATGGCGGTTGGCGTTGTCTATGAGGTTAGACATTACTTGGATTAGCTGGTCGGCATTGCCGTATACATTGGGCAAATCATCGGGTACATTTACGGCAAGGGTATTGTTGTTTTTTTCTATAAGCCTACGGCGCACTTCTGCACTGCTTTTCAGCAGCTCATAAAAATCAAGTGTCGTCATTTTTTCGCTGTTTGACTGCATAGCTGCAAGCTTCAGGTTGTTTTCTGTAATGCGCGACATGCGCAAAATTTCCTCTTGGGCGCGGTACAGTGCTTCGGAGATTAATTTAGCATCCTCGCCTTCTTCCTGATACAAGGCTGCCGCTAACTGTATATCAACGGATATAAGGGTAAGTGGCGTTTTTGTTTCATGTGCTATGTTTGCTAAATAGTCATTTTTTAGGCGATTAAGGCTTTCGAGGGTGGCATTTTCATTTGCAAGCTGCTTCTCCTGTTTTTTTGCTTCGTCAAGCTCCGTTTCATTGTGGCGAAAATATATGGTGAGTGCAATGGTGTTAATAAATATAAAAACAAGTATTCCTGCTTGGGTGTAATTTGCTACAGCCTCCGGTGTGGCGACGCGGATTGCTACCTCCGCAACACCAAGGACAATGTTTGCCACAGAGCCGATAATTACCAATATATGCTCGACCTGCCACTTGCTTTTACTTAGTGCAGCCCTCCAAACAAGATTAACCAAAACTCCGCCGACAAAGGATACCATTAAAATATTATACACTGTATTAAATTGCGAGTACACAGCCGGCTCGGTAAGCAGCATAAAAACACCATGCACGGCAAAAAAGCCAATGGCAATATATTTGAATATCTTGTTTGCGTTGTTATTAAACATTGCATCAAGATACAAAATCATAGCAACTGCAAACGCCGATGTAGCCAAGTATGCAAGCAAATAATCGAGCTGCCACTCCAAATTAGGGAGCAGCGTGGTGATAATCCTAAAATCAATCCCAAGAGTACGCAGGGCAATCATCAAGCACATAAGCGAAAACCACAAAAACCGCTTCTGATTCCTAAAAAACAAAAATATCCCAAGGTAAAGCAAAACAGACATCAACGTAAAGCCGACAAGTATGCTTGTCCTAATGTGTCCTAAAATATTCCATGTAGTAATAAGGGGTTGTTTACCAAAGTATATGGGATTAAGCCGACCCCCGTGCGCAAGCACAAAGCCGGAACGCTGTATAATTATTTCCGTAGGCTCGTGTCCCGCTACAAAATAGACTGTAAAAAAGTTTGTCGCGGCTGTCATGCTTTCAAAGCTGTCCCCCGTAATACCTATCTGTGCAAGCATAACTCCATCCACCCACAGCGTCATTGCATGGGTGGCACTTAGTCCCGTAAGCCCGTAAAGTGTGCCTTGCTGCAAGTTAAGCACAAGGCGGTAGGTTGCATATCTGCTTCCGTTAAAGCCATATGTTGGTGGAGATGTCAGCCCCTCAAAAAAGTCGTTTGGTGTATAAAGTGCCTCGGGATGCCTGTCAAAAGCGTCAGGAGAGATTAAAGCTAAACGCTCGGAAAAGTCAAAGCGGTTAAGCACGTCGGTATTGTTTATGTACTCCGCTTCACTGTCCGTAAGAAATATCACAGCAGCAAATATGGAGAATACAGCCAACACATAGAAAATTATCGTGGGTAGGCGGCTTGGGTTATTAGTCATACTGCTCCCCCCCTTGTGTCTTAGGTGTTACTTCATGTTATATGTTTATTCGATAAATTTCAAGAGCCGCTCCAGCATAGCGGCATGTCCCTCCAGCAGCTTTAAGCTGTCTGTATTAGCGGACGCTGTGTCTATGGAGGAGTAAATTTTACCTATCTCGCCGATATAGCGCATTGCATTATCATGGCAAATAGGATTGTTTTTAAATTTAACATCCTTGTCATTATACAGTACGGTGATTTCTCTGGTAGTTATTGTTTTATGCGCTGTCCCGATTTTAACCTCGCCGTTTTTTACCTGCTCCACCAGCTCCGGCGAGCCGTTTTGGATGATTTGCATGTATTTGTAAACGGTTTCTTCGCTTACGTTGGCCAAGTCGGAGGCTATTTTTCTTGTGTTGTAATGTTCGTTTTGCTGTTTGGCCGCATCGCGCAGCAGTCGCGCTTTTGTGAGTGCAAGCTCTACCCTTGCGGCTTTTGTTATGTTGCGGCGGCCGAGTTGATTTTCTGCAATCCACAGCTTTGCTTCTTCTTTGGAGGCAAAGCTTAGTTTTACGATATCATAGGGGATTTTGTGCTTGTTACATATTTCGTGGCGGTTATGTCCGTCTATAATGTAACCTCGCCATATTTTTATGGCGTCGCGGCACTTTTTGTTGGCTAGGATATTTTGCTCCAGTTGTTTGTATTCATCCTCCTGTAGCGGTGGTATTAGGTTTTTAAAATCGGGGTGGATTTTTAATTTTTTAGGCATTGGATTTCACCTCTTCTATTAGTTTTTGTAATTGTGCCGCAAGCCCTTGCAGCCCGTTTTGGATTTTTGTGTTTATTTCGTCGTCGTCAAACGGAAAACGCTCCTCGATGTATGCGTACATCTTATTAGCTTGTTTTAGTCGGCTTACGGTCTCCGTCATCATCCTGTGTGCCGTGCCGATTTTTAGCTCGCCAGATTTTACTTTTGCTAAAAGCTCGGGGTCGCCGTTTTCCTTGATTTGGGTGTAGCGACTGACTGTGCCTTTACTTACGCCTGCTTCATTGGCTGTGGCCTTTTGGATATTCACTACATCTTTCGGATGTAACTTTGTCGTTTTGGGTAAAGGTTTGCCGCCGCGTTTTAGGTTGATTTTTGCCTTCTCGCGCAGGAGTTCCGTTTTTACCAGTGCCAGCTCTATCCTTGCCGCGTCGCATAAATTCCGCCTGCCCAGTTGGTTTTCTATTATCCACACCTTGGCGTCTTCCCTTGACGCAAATGCCATGTCTTTTGTCATAAACTTTATGCCGTGGGTTTCGCATATGTTAAAGCGATTGTGTCCGTCGATAATTGTGCCTTCCCATAGGATAATCGCGTCGCGGCATTTTTTGTCGTGCAGTATGTTTTCTTTGAGTTGTGCATACTCCTCATCCGATAGCGGTGGGATTAATGCCTTAAACTCGGGGTCAATTTTTAGTGCCATTTTTTTCTCCTCCTAAGTCAGTGTAGTAACTTACTAATATCTATCTTACATAAAACCGAGTGACAGATGTTATGACAATGTCTTGGAATTTGTCCGACGGTGCGGTATACTTAAATTAATAAAAGACTAGAGGAGTGTATTGTAAATGGCAGAAAGCGGAATGACATACGCACCAAAAGGCAAGCCAAACCCTGTTGTAAAGCCCGGAGAATTTGTTTTTGCTGCGATAGGGCTAGACCATGGGCATATCGGGGGGCAGTGTAACGGATTGATAGAAGCGGGGGCGACGCTAAAGTGGATTTACGACCCCGACCCTAAAAAGCTGGATAATTATTTGGCAAAATACCCCGGCGCAAAGGCGGCGCGTTCCGAGGAGGAAGTTTTTCAGGACGCGGAGGTAAGGCTTGTCACCAGCGCGAATATAGCCAGCGAGCGTTGCGCTCTCGGAATGCGCGCTATGGCGGCGGGCAAGGATTATTTCACGGATAAAGCACCGCTTACTACTTTGGGTCAATTAGAAGAAGCTAAAGCCATGGTTAAAAAAACAGGCTTAAAATACGCCGTCTACTACTCCGAGCGTCTGCATGTGGAGTCCGCGATTTTTGCGGGGCAGTTAATAGAAGAAGGTGCGATAGGCCGCGTTGTGCAAACCATGGGAATGGGTCCGCACCGTGCGGGATTCCACTATCGTCCCGATTGGTTTTTTAAGCGTGAGCAATACGGCGGTATTTTATGCGATATCGGAAGCCACCAGATAGAGCAATTTCTATATTACACAGGCGCGAAGGACGCGGAAATCGTAGCGGCGCAGGTGGAGAATTTCAATAACCCAAAATACCCGGGCTTAGACGACTTTGGCGACTGTACGCTAAAGGCCGACAACGGAGCCACGGGTTATTTTCGTGTGGACTGGTTTACGCCGGACGGTCTTTGTACCTGGGGTGACGGGCGTACGTTTATTCTTGGGACGGAAGGGTACATTGAGCTACGCAAGTATTGCGATATTGGGCGCAGCAAGCGCGGCGGGCATTTATTCCTCGCAAACAATAAAACGGAAGAATACATCGACTGCGAAGGCAATGTCGGACATCCGTACTTTGGCCAATTAATCTTGGACTGCCTTAACCGCACAGAAAACGCCATGACACAGGAACATGCATTTAAAGCCGCAGAGCTTTGTGTAAAAGCGCAGCGTATCGCGGAAAAATCCAAAGGAATAATAAGGGAGTATGACTAATGAAGCCAATCATAGACATTCTAAAAAACGGTGAGGTAACGATATCGCTGGAGCTTTTTCCGCCAAAGCCGGGCGTAGGCTTTGATGATATCAGGGAAGTAGTTGCGGGCTGTGCGGAGTTAAAGCCATCGTTTATGAGTGTAACATGCGGAGCGGGTGGCGGCGGCTCACAAAACACGTTAGAAGTCGTAAAGGAAATAGAGCAGGTGCATAAAATCCCCGCACTGGCGCATTTGGTAGCGGCAGGGCTAAAACGCGAGCAAGTCGCAGAAATGCTTGATGGCCTAAAAGCGGCGGGCATAAAAAACATCATGGCCTTACGCGGCGACCTGCCGGAAGGCGTAAACGAAAACACGGGATATTACAAATACGCAAGCGATTTAATAGAAGAAATCCACAAATCGGGCGATTTTTGCGTAGGCGGCGGCTGCTATCCGGAATGCCATCCCGAGGCCGAGACGCTCCATAAAGACATCGAGCATTTGAAGATTAAAGTGGACGCCGGGTGTCAATTTCTTACCACGCAGATGTTTTTTGACAATAATATTTTGTACAATTATATGTACCGATTGCTTAAAAGCGGGATTGATGTGCCTGTAGTTGCGGGTGTTATGCCCGTGACTAATGCCAAGCAGATTAACAGGATTTTTAAGCTAAGCGGTGCGCCCGTGCCGCCGAGGTTTAAGGCTATCGTGGACAGATTTTACGATAACCCCAAGGCCATGCGCCAAGCCGGAATCGCCTATGCCACCGAGCAAATTTTTGATTTGATTGCCAACGGGGTAAACAACATCCATCTGTATACCATGAACAGGCCAAGGAATGCCAAGAGTATCATGGACAATCTTACCGAGGTATTTGTATGAGTACAACGGCGCGTTGGGTTATTGCGCTGATTTGTGCGGTTATTGTATTTCCGCTGATTTCCTTTGGGATTATGTGGTGGGCGGGTCCTCATGGAGAAGGTCTATGGTTTATCGTATCCTATACTGTTGTATCTGTTGTGTTTTTGCTTGGCTGGGTGTACGTGCTGTACAGCGCAGTTAAGCAAGAATCCAAGGCTTTGATTAGGCTGTTTTTGTTTTTTTGGGCGGCAGCTTTGGGCGCGGCTTTGTTTGGTCTTTATATTAACTCGCTGTATGTGGTATGGGGTTCGCAAAGCCGCTTGTCTTTTTTCCTGTTTATGATGTTTAATGCTTCTTTTGTTGGGGTGTTTTTTCCTTTTGGAGATTGGATTAGGGATATATACGATATGATTTTTGTTGTGCCGATTGTTATGCTTGCGGCGGGCGTTTTTGTGCGGATTAAATTTAAAGGGGAGTTTTACTATGGATAGGCTTGGCAAAGAAATCATTTTTTTTGACGGCGGCATGGGAACGCTTTTGCAAGCGCAGGGGCTGGACGTTTTGCCGGAAATTTGGAATGTAACAAACCCGCAGGCTATTTTAGATATACACAGTGCGTATGCGGCGGCGGGCTGCGATATTATAAAGGCCAATACCTTTGGAGCCAGCCGAATAAAACTGGCGGGAAGCGGGTATGAGCCTTCGGAGCTCATCACAGCAGGGATAAAGCTGGCAAAAAAGGCCGCAAACGCCGCGACTGCAAAAGTAGCCATGGACATAAGCTCACTGGGCAAGCTGTTAGCCCCTGTGGGCGAGCTGGAATTTGAAGAAGCCGTAGACGTTTTTGCGGAGATGGTAAAAATCGGTGCGAAGGCGGGCGCGGATTTAATTTTGATAGAAACAATGAGCGATACCTACGAGATAAAAGCCGCAATGCTTGCCGCCAAGGAAAACTGCGATTTGCCGATAATGGTAACATTTTCGCCGGACGAAAACGGGCGGCTGTTAACGGGCGCGGACATATTAACGGTGGCGACGCTGGTAGAATCCCTCGGCGCGTGCGCGGTTGGTTTAAACTGCGGCTTTGGGCCTTTTCAGATGAAGGAGCTTTTGGAAGAATTGCTTTCCTGCGTTAATATCCCCGTTATTTTTAACCCTAACGGCGGAATGCCAAAAATCGTTGACGGCAAAACGGTATTCGACCTTTCTCCCGAGGACTATGCCGCACAAATGGTAGAGATGGCAAAAATGGGCGCGGCAGTGCTGGGCGGGTGCTGCGGAACAACCCCCGCACACATCGGCGCGATGATAAAAGAAATAAGCGAATTGCAAAATATAGGCCAGGATTTTTTTAAGGCTCATTCGGTTAAGGACAGCGTCCGCAGGTGTTTCTCGGCTACGAGGGCTTCTTCCTTCTCACAAACCGTGATTTTGGGGAATGACTTAAAAATTATCGGTGAGCGGATTAATCCCACGGGCAAGCCTAAGCTGAAAAAAGCCCTGGCCGACAACGACATGAATTTTATTTGCAACGAGGCATTAACACAGGCGGGGCAGGGCGCGCATTTACTGGATGTAAACGTGGGCTTGCCGGGGATTAATGAGAAGGAAATGCTTGTGGCGGCGGTAAAGGCAGTGCAAGGGATTTGCGGTTTGCCGCTGGTTATTGATACCTCCGATGTATCGGCAGCGGAGGCCGCGTTGCGAATTTATAACGGTAAGCCACTGTTAAATTCTGTAAACGGGAAGGACGAATCGCTTTCAACGATACTTCCGTTAGCTAAAAAATATGGCGCGGCGGTGGTCGCGCTTACACTGGACGATGAGGGGATTCCCGAGACATTTGAAGGGCGCGTGGCGATTGCGGAGCGGATAATCGCGGCGGCGGCTAAATATGGGATTCCTAAAAGCGATATTGTTGTGGACGCGCTTACGATGACGCTAAGCACAAACACATTTAATGCAAAAATTACGCTGGACGCGGTGGATTATTTAACGCGGGAGGTCGGCGTTTGTACGGTGCTTGGGCTTTCCAATATATCCTTTGGGCTGCCGCAGCGCGGCGTTTTAAACGCAGGCTTTTTGGCTTTGGCGGCGGATAGGGGGCTTTCTGCGGCGATTTCCAATCCCGCGAGCAGCGTGATGGCCGATACAATTGCAGTCGCCAAGGCTTTGGCGGGGCGGGACGAAAACTGCGCGGAGTATGTGGAGCGTTTTTCCCAAGCACAGGAAGAAGCCACAAAGCCCACGTCAAAATCCCGCACGGCCTACGAAGCCATAATAAGCGGGCTGGACGCCGAAGCAAAGGCCGCAACACAGGCCATGCTCGCAGACACCGAGCCGATGGAAATTATCAACACGCAGCTAATCCCCGCCTTGGATAACGCAGGAAAAACCTTTGGCGAGGGCAAAACATTTTTGCCGCAATTGCTAAAAAGCGCGTCGGCAGCAACGGCGTCATTTGACGCAATCAACTCACACATGGTCGCACAAGGTGCAGCCGCCGAAAAGCGCGGAAAGATAGTGATGGCAACCGTAAAAGGCGACATCCACGATATCGGAAAAAACATCGTATGCACCCTGTTAAAAAATTACAATTTTGACGTGCTGGATTTGGGCAAAAACGTAGACCCCGAGGTAGTTTTACAAGCGGTACAAACCGAAAAAATCCCCCTCGTAGGCCTAAGCGCGTTAATGACAACCACCGTAGCAAACATGGAAGAAACAATAGCCCTACTACGCAAAGAAGCCCCCACTTGCAAAATAATGGTAGGCGGCGCGGTACTCACAGAAAGCCACGCAAAAAAAATCGGCGCGGATTTTTACTCCCCCGACGCGATGGGCTCTGTGCGCTATGCGGAGGAAGTTTTTGGAGTGACACAAAAATGAAATTTCAAAAGCTAAAACAAAATTTCAGTGTCTGCAAGGTATCAAGCACCGCCCATGTTGACTTCACCCAAGAATTTATTTTCCTATCCAAAACCGACGACGAGATTTCCCTTGTATGCGAAACAGAGCATACCCCGCCTAACACCACCGAGTGTGAGGCGGGTTGGAAGGCATTAAAAATATCGGGCATACTGGATTTTGGAATGATTGGTGTAATCGCAAAAATATCAAACCTATTAGCAGAAGCTAAAATAAGCGTATTTGTAATTTCCACATACAACACGGATTACATCCTTTTAAAATCAGAAAATTTTGACAGAGGAACGCAGGTGTTGCTACAAAATGGCTATGAATTTTTTTAAACAAAACCTCTACGCGGTAAAAACGCTGTGGGGGCTTAGTAAAAGTCGGGTTATACATACGGCGATAAACAGTGCGATAGGCTATTTCGAGTGGCTTTTCGGCTCTATTTTTTTTGCGCGATATATAGTCCACGCGCTGGAGACTGATGCTCCGCTTTCGGAGATAATGACATTTATTATTGTGGTCGCGCTGGTGCTTGGGGTGTGTGCGTTGTATTCGAGCTATGTGGACATGTGTGTTAATCCGATAACGGGCAATACCGTGCGGCGCGGGCTGTATGCGCGGCTGTATGCCAAGGCGCGTAACGTAGAATTACGCTGCTACGAGGACGCGGATTTCTACAACAAATACACAATGGCACTGGACGACGCCGACGGCAGAATCACCTCGACCACCGGAACATTTTCCGGGATAATCGCAGGGGTAATCGCCAGCGGCGTAGCGTTTTATGTAATGTTTACAATCGACCCGTTTTCGGTGCTGTTTGTGATTTCACCGATTTTGGGTAACTTCTTTTTCGGCTCGATAATGGGCAAGCTGGAGGCCAAGCAATACGCCGAAAACACGCCCCATAACCGCAAGGCGGGTTATGTAACGCGAGTGATGTATCTGGCAGAATTCGCAAAAGAAGTCCGCATGTCAAACATCTTCCGCCTGATGATGAGGCGTTTTGACGATTCTGTAAAAGGCAATCACACCGTCGCGGATAAATTTGCCGTGCGCGGTACGTTATCCCTATGGCTGAAAAACATCACCACGTTTTCGTTGGTATTTCAGGGCATTGTAATTTATGCCGCATATCGGGCTATGGTTACGCAGTCGATTGGGCTGGCAGAGCTTGCGATTTTGTTTTCTGCAATGGTTACGACCTCGTGGATTTTTATTGGATTGTTTGGCATGATTAGCGAGTCGATTAAAAACTGCGTGTTTATTAATTATTTACGCGGTTTTTTAGAATACAAAGAAGAAATCCCCGAGGACCAAGATGGCCTAAAACCCGCCGAAAAAATCGCGTCCATCGAGTTTAAAAACGTATCATTTGTGTACAAAAACGGACACCATGCAATCAAAAATTGCTCGTTTACCATAAACGGCGGCGAAACGGTTGCATTCGCAGGGCATAACGGCGCGGGAAAATCCACGTTGATAAAATTACTTTTCCGCCTGTACGACCCCACCGAGGGCGAGATTGTAGTCAACGGCATAAACATCAAGGAGTACAACCTAAAGGCGTACCGTCGGCTATTTGCGGCGGCTTTCCAAGATTATAAAATTTTCTCCATGAGCGTACGCGACAATGTTTTATTGGAAAAAAGCGCGTCCGACCCCGAGGCCGCCTTAAAGCAAGCAGGCGTATGGGAAGAAATAAACGCCCTCCAAAACGGAATAAACACCACCCTAACAAAAGAGTTTGACAACGACGGCGCGGTGCTTTCCGAAGGAAACATCCAAAAAGTAGTAGTCGCACGCGCCTTTGCAAATCCCGCGCCTGTACAGGTTTATGACGAGCCTTCCAGCGCATTAGACCCCATAGCGGAGTACAATTTATACACAGGAATAATGGCGGCAAGCCGAGGCCACACCACGCTGTTTATCTCGCACAGGCTAAGCTCGGTTGCCGACGCAGACATAGTCTACGTAATGGAACACGGCGAAATAATAGAAAAAGGCAACCACCGCGACCTAATGTCAGCAAACGGAAAATATGCAGAAATGTACACAATGCAAGCCCAAAGCTACCTAGCAGACGAGGAGGTGGCAGTAGCATGAAAAAAATGCTGGCAAACAACTGGTTCCTCTTTAAAATCTGCCTAACCGCCGCACCGGGCTATGTACTGGCCTATGCCTTCGATATATTCAGAAAAGAATTAGGCATTTTCTTGGGCTTCACCGTATTTTTCCAATACGCACTAAACGCGGCGGAGTTTGGCCTGCCCTTCATAAATGTCGCGATACTTTTCGGCGTATTCTGTCTGTACGAAGTCATTCACCTATTCTTCGACTCCGCAAGGCAAAAAAAGCTTGCGCCAAAAGCCCTGCCGGTAATGCGGCGACGGCTAAAAGGCCTTCTCTTCGAAAAAGCGCGAGAAATCGACCTCGATGCCTACGACAATCCGCAATTCTACAACGACTACATCATGGCAATAAACGAAAGCGACAATCAAATCGACAAAATCCTGATGACAATGGAACATTTTGTAGGTGCGGCTACGCGAGTGGTACTTGCGGGCGGGTTTTTCATATTTGTGGACCCGATTTCGTTTATATTTGTGTTTGCGTCGTTTGGGCTGCAATTTTTACTGGAAACGGCAGTAAACAAGCTAAACTTCAAAATCCGAATGCAAAAGAATCCTATCGAGCGCAAATTCCAATACATTAACCGCGTGTTTTACCTGCCCGACTACGCAAAGGAGCTGCGCCTAAACCCCGAGGCCGCCGACCGCCTACAGCGCGAGCATACACAAATAAACAACGAGCTACAGACGATTGACGAGACATACGCAAAAAAACTCACCGTCTTGGGCTGGCTGCGCCGCTACGTTGTCGGCAACTTTATTTTTAACGCGCTTTATATGGCGTATCTGGTATTAAGCGCGGCGGTGCTTGGGCGGATTTCCATGGGCAACGTCGTTATTTTCCATGGCACGGCGCGGCGACTAAGCTACGGAATGACCGATATGTCGCGCACATTTACAGACATCGCGGACATCAGCCGCTACGTGGAGCGCATAAACATATTTTTGGAGAAAAAGCCACAAATCGTAAGCGAAAAAAACCTCCCCGTTCCCAAAGAAAACGCCGCAGAAATCGAGCTAAAAAACGTATCCTTCCGCTACTCCGAAAACACTCCCTACGCCCTGAATAACGTAAGCCTAAAAATAAAATCCGGCGAAAAAGCCGCAATAGTAGGCTACAACGGCGCAGGAAAATCCACTCTGGTAAAACTGGTAATGCGCCTATACGACCCAACCGAAGGCGAAATCCTACTAAACGGCACAAACATAAAGGACTACAATCTGGAAGAATACCGCCGCGCAGTAGGCGTAATCTTCCAAGACTACAAAATCTTTGCGGCAACCGTCCGAGAAAACATCCTGCTGGACATAGCAGACGAAGCCCACGCCGACGTAACCCCCGCTCTACAGCAAGCAGGCTTTACCGAAAAGCTTGCCTCCCTCCCACTAGGCACGGAGCAACCCCTAACCACAGAATTTGCAGAAAACGGCGTAAACCTCTCCGGCGGCGAAGCCCAAAAGCTGGCGATAGCCCGCGCATTCCACAAGCACTCGCCGCTTATCATCCTGGACGAGCCATCCAGCGCACTGGACCCCATCGCAGAATACCACTTCAACCACGCAGTAGCGGCGAGTTCAATGAGAAGCGGTCTCGGCGGAACGGCATCCGAAAGTGTACTTTCGGGCGTTCTTGCCGCGACAGACGAGGCCGATTTCGAATTAACTCGCCATACCACCGCCGACAGCGAAAAAACAATGGTCTTCATATCCCACAGACTATCCACCACACGCATAGCCGATACAATCTTCCTAATGGAAAACGGCCAACTTGCCGAACAAGGCAACCACAGCGAGCTACTAACCCAAAACGGCAAATACGCCGAGATGTGGAACGCACAGACGTCGCGGTATCTAAAATAGATAGACTTATAAAAATACGCTGTATAAATTGCCTTACAACAAAGAAAGTAAGTGCATATCATGGCTATCGAGATTAAGAGCATTGAAAAAATGAAAGCACTAATCGAAGAATCAAAATATTCAAAGACCCACCTCCCGACGGGCAATAAAAAACACCCTGCATATGCAAGGCGTTCTAAACGCTAAATTTTTATTTTATACTGCCGCTGCCGCATAAGCGGGTTTGCGGGCTGGCGTTAACGGCTCATTGTTGCGTTGCCATTTTTCCCGATATTGATTAAGGCTTAACATATTAGCACCCATATCGTCATCATGGTCTTCTCTTTGGAGGGGGTCATCTTCCCACTTGCAGGTTTTGCAAATATCAAATTCTCCTACGTCCGGTAATGTTCTTTCCCCGCAACAAGGGCAAGCATGGAGTGTATTCATTTTGCAGCCTCCTTTTCATCACGAATTCGCAATCTATCAAATCGCTCCTGTTCCCCGCGAAAAGGAAACATCGTCTTTATACATCTTCCGTTAAATCCTGTGGCGTAGTCATTGGTGGTTTTATTCCAGCGGACAACTTTGCCGTTTGACAGTTCATATCCGGCAATGTCACCATCAACTTCTTTTTGCAACAATTCAAGTGCCTGCGCCTCATACTGCTCTACATTGAGAGAAGTATAATGCCCTTCTTCCTGCCGCCGCGCCAAATGTTCAGCGGCAGAATCGCTCTCGAATCCACGTCCAAATGTGGCGTTGCTTTTAGTTTGCCCCATTTGGGCGGCATTATTATCATCTTCCATAATATTATTCCCCACCTCGCCTTGCAAATTCCCTTCACCGTCCACGGGAACAGCCGCACCGTTAATGGTAATCCATTTTTGTGCGTTGGCATTGTGGTGTGTTGGTGCTGTGGTGCTTTCGTTAAGTTTACCAAACAAATCGGGTTTCATCAACTGCAAAATTTTAAGTGATTCGGCGAACGGCTCAAAAAAGTGTAGCCCACGGATGTCTGCGGATAGGTCTATCCACATTGGGCTACTTATTTCGTCGCTTGCACAGTTCGGCACACCAAAAAAGCCTCTGCAAAGGTACAGGCAACCAAACCAAAAATATAATTGTGTGCTTGTTTTGAAAACCCCTTGAAAACAAAAGAAAAACACCCCTCAACGGGAGTGTTTCCCTGTCGAGCGTACTTCGCTCGACCTTACGACCCAGAAGGGACTCGAACCCTCGACCTCCGGCGTGACAGGCCGGCGCTCTAACCAACTGAGCTACTGGGCCACGAGGGGTATATTACACTTTTGGATTGTGCTTGTCAATAAATATTTTTCAATCGCATATTTTTGCTCATTCTGCCGGGTTGGGGGTACATTTCGCCCGGTTCCGGGGGTTTTTCGCTAAGGCGTTCGAGCTGTAGGCGGATGGTGGGCGGCTCTTTTGCAAAGAGAGAATTCTGGTTATAAGCCGCGAGGATTAGATGATTCATATGCTCAAAATCAAGCTCGTGCAAGTGGCTGTCATCTGCGGGTGGCTTTGGATTTTTGGATTTTGCGGCGCGCTTTGCGGAGGGATATTCTGCAAAGCGGTTTTCTATTTTATCATGGAAAAAGCTGTAGTCGTCGTTATTTTTTAATTCGAAATAATGCGTAATTTCGTCGTAAAGCTCGGCAAGCGTAAAATTATCGGGTACATGAAGGTGCATCCAAACCGAGTTATCCGCCTCCAGTCGCACTCTAAATGTATAAATTAAACGCGGCAGCTTGCCGCCAAAAGCCAGCGGCGACAAAAATGTTGCCATCTCAACAAATGTTTTAAGCGATTCATCATCTACAAAAATCGTGTCTTTCATATTTTCAAATTGCAGCTCACTTGCGTCAAAGTAATTTTCCTTATTCTTAGCAATCCCCAGCACCTCAAGCCCAAGGTCGGTAAGAGTATAGCTACTGCAAGGCGCGAAAAACGCAACAAAGGCCTCCTCAGGGTCTTCGCATACATTAATATAGTCCTTGACTTCCTCCGAAAACGCAAACGGCAGCGCGTAAAGAGGCCTGATAAGCCTCAAAAAATGCCCAAACGGCGTAAAAAAGAATCTGTCCAGCACAATACCCATCACAAAAGTACCCGACAAAAGCTCCATATCCACGCCAAAATGGTCGGGCGACATGCCATCAGGCACAGGCATATTGCCGATTTCCAGCAAATCGTCTATATCATAGCCCATCACTTCAAACACACGAGCAAAAATCTCATCCGTCTCCAGCGGGTGCGTAAGCAACGACCGCACAAAGGACTCCGTAAAAATATGCTCGGGCATAGGAATAGAATTCCCCAGTCCCCAAGCAGTCATTTGCACCGCAGCGTCAATAATATCACGCAACAAATCCTCATCAGACTGCCCCAAAATATCCACACTCTTCTTAGAAAGCTGCATTCGCTGCACATAAAGCGACGGCACTTTGGACAGCATCTTCATCCAAACCGCCAGCTCCAGCAAAAACGAGGCATAATGCGGGTCATTAATACTCAAAAACTCCGCAACCTCCAAGGCCTGCGTATCCGTAAGACAATTATTCTCATGCAAATCAATATGCGGCACACAATAATCCATCAAAAGCCGCATATCCGCCACGGCAGGATGGTCTTCCAAGGTATACTCCACCACACGCAAATCCACGCCCTGCACCTTAGAAGGCGTTCGCAAAACAGCCACAGGGTACTTATCCCGCGCCTCCCCAAAATGCGCCCCGATACACTCAGCCAAATTTGCAGGAGAAAGAGGCGTATGCTCCACCAAAGTAGCATAATACCACCGCCGATGAATCGCCTGCAAATAAGGCAAAACCCGCCGCCGCTTTTTATTATTTGCGGTACGGTAGGCCTCCATAAAGCCATCCTCAAAGAGATTATGCAGCGTATTTATATACTTTATATAGTTTTCTTCCACAAAAATTGCCAACTTTCTAAAATTTGTCATTGCTTTTCTTGATTGTAACAGATATGTTGTTGTAAAATCAAATTAATCGTGCGGGGAGTTTTGGAAGCCGACGCGGTTTTGCCTAAACGGGAATGGGGTGTCGTGCGTCTCCGGGATTATCATGCGCGGCCGTCACGGGGAAATCCCCCCGCTGCTAGAACCTCCGGCCAACCGCTGCGGGGGGAATTCCCCGCGCCGGCCTACATGGTAGGCGGGCTACTACGCTAGAAGGCAAAACCGCGTCGGCTTCCGCACGCTCGCACAAAAATATAGTACATTTTCGTGCGGGGGTGGAGAGCGGCGTTACTTTTCCTGTATAGATGTTTTTGATAAAAGCGGTGCAGCCCGTGTAGTTACCGGGGTTTCGGGTGTTTACCATTTTATGGTTGATGTTTTGGGCCAAACCTCTCAAAGCCTCCCAGACACTGGACTGCCTAAGGTTTTTCATCGACACAATCACCCTCGCCCAACACTAACCAAATTTCCGTCGGATGCTCGCCGTGCGTGGTTATTTTGCCGCCCAAAGGGGTCGCCCGATAACCCATGTAGTCCATCTCGGGGAATTCCCCCCGCAGCGGTTGGCCGCCAGGTTCTAGCAAGGTCGAGCGAAGTGCGCTCGACATAGCGGGGGGATTTCCCCGCGATGGACGCCCACGATAACCAATCGGGCGCACTCACTATAACCCCGCCAAAAGCAAAATAACCACGCACGGCGAAACGAACCAAGAAATACTTTCTAAAGAGGAGCAAGATATATGGGAACAATGACACAAGACCTACTAGAGCATGACGTAAAACTAAAAGCCCCAAGCATGTACGCTGTGGTAATCCACAACGACGACGTAACCACGATGGAGTTTGTGACAGAAGTCCTTGTGAGTGTTTTCCATAAAACGCCACCGTCGGCGGCGGCTCTTATGATAGAAGTCCATGAGCTTGGGCATGGTGTGGCCGGGGTGTACGTTTACGATATTGCGGTGACAAAAAAGTCACAGGCCGATATAATGGCAGCGGAGCGGTGTTTTCCGTTAAAACTTACGATTAGGGAAGAAGGCGTTTAGCGTGAAGCTTGATAATCTAACCAGTCAGATATATGTGGTGGCGGTTAACGAGGCGCGGCTGCACGGGCATGAGTATATTATGCCGGAGCATTTTTTGTACAGCGCGTTGATGTTTGACGACGGCAAGGAGCTTGTGGAGAGTGGCGGCGGAAATCTTGAGACTATTATTGTAGAGTTAAACGACTTTTTTAATGAGCAGCTACCGCGGATACGCAGTACCGCCGCGCCCATGGAAAGCTTTGCGTTTAACCAGATGGTGGATTTGGCGGCGGTAAATGCGCGTAATGCGGGCAAATCGCAGGTTACGATGATGGAGTTTTTGTTGGCGATTTTCTCGCTGCGAGAATCGTTTGCACAGTATATTCTTGCCAAAAACGGCGTTGGTAAACAGGTAATATTGGATAATATGGGTAATGTGCCGCAGGTTGCGGAGGAGAAGGATAAGCAGGAGGTTGGTGTAGACAAGCATCTTTCGCAGTATACGGTGGATTTGGTGGCGGCGGCTAAGGCCAAAAAGCTTGACCCGCTGGTGGGGCGCGAAGATATTTTGGAACGCACCGTCCATGTACTGTGCCGCCGCTTAAAAAATAATCCGGTGCATGTAGGCGACCCCGGGGTAGGGAAGACGGCTATCGTGGAAGGCCTCGCGCAGCGTGTTGCAAGCGGCGATGTGCCTGCGTCGCTTAAAAATGTAAAGATTCTGCGTGTGGACATGGGTGCGCTTGTGGCGGGCACGCGTTATCGCGGTGATTTTGAGGAGCGGCTTGTAAAGCTGCTGGAGGCTGTGGCAAATTTAAAAAAGCCGATTTTGTATATCGACGAGATTCATACAGTGGTGGGGACGGGCGCGGTATCGGGCGGCAGCATGGACGCTACGAGCATAATAAAGCCGTATCTTTCTCGCGGAGAAATCCGTTTTATCGGCTCCACGACCTTTGAGGAATACAAGAAGCACTTCGAAAAAGACCGCGCATTGGCGCGCCGCTTTGCAAGAATCGACATTTCCGAGCCAAGCGAAGAAGAATGCGTCCGTATTCTGCAAGGTCTTCGCCCAAACTACGAAAAATTCCACGGCGTAAAATACGCCGACGATATCTTGGAAAAAATAGTCGCGCTAAGCACAAAGCACATGAACGACCGCTTTTTGCCCGACAAAGCCATCGACACGATGGATGAGGCGGGTGTTTTTGCGCGTCTAAATTTTCAAAAACCGTATACCGTCACCGAGGCGGCGGTGGAGCGAGTAGTCGCCCGCGCCGCAAAAGTCCCGGAAAAAAGCGTTGCGGCAAACGAGACGATTGCCCTGCAAAATCTTTCCGAAGACCTATGCAGCCGCGTTTTCGGCCAAGAAGAAGCCGTACAAAGCATAACCCACGCCATTCACTCATCCCGCGCAGGCCTAAACGAGCCGGACAAGCCCGTAGCAAGCCTACTATTTGTAGGTCCTACAGGTGTCGGCAAAACCGAGGTAGCAAAGCAGTTATCAGAGTTGCTTGGGATTAATTTGTCTCGCTTCGATATGAGTGAATACCAAGAAAAGCACGCCGTAGCTCGCCTAATAGGTTCGCCTCCCGGCTATGTAGGCTACGAAGAAGGCGGCCTGCTCACCGACGCAATCCGCAAAAACCCGCACTGCGTCCTGCTCCTCGACGAAATCGAAAAAGCCCATCCCGACATACTAAACGTGCTGCTGCAAGTAATGGACTACGGCTCACTAACCGACAACACAGGCAAAAAAGCCGACTTCCGAAACGTAATCATAATAATGACCTCAAACGCAGGCGCACGAGAAATGACCCGCCAAACAATAGGCTTTAGCGGCGACTTGGACGCCGCCGCCGCAGACAAGGCCGTAGAAAAAATCTTCAGTCCCGAGTTTCGCAACCGCCTCGACGCGGTAATCCGCTTTAAATCCGTAGACAAAAAAATGGCTCTTAAAATAGCCAAAAAATCCTTGGACAAGCTGGCCAAAAAGCTTGCGGCAAAAAACATCACCTTCACCGCAGGCAAGACCGCTCTCGACCAAATAGCAGCCAAAGGCCTTTCGGAAACCTACGGCGCACGCGAAATCATTCGCCTCGTAGAAAACGACATAAAAAAACTCTTGGTAAACGAAGTCCTCTTCGGTGAGCTAAAAAACGGCGGCATATGTAAGCTAACCTTCACAAGCGGGGAGTTTAAGGTTAGCATAAGAGAAAATATATAACCCGGTCACTTTAAAATGCGGTAAGCTCCTGCATAATGCCTGCTACGCCGTCACTTACGGTATGTGCCGTCATGGTTTTTATATATCCTTCGCGGTCGTTGTATAGGGACGCTACGGCTTCTGTTAGGGATTGTGCTGTCATTTTTTCTTCCGATAACACTCTTGCGAAGCCTTGCTTTTCAAATGATTCCGCATTTTGTATCTGGTCGCCGCGGCTTTTTCCTTTTGGAAGAGGGATTAGCAAATGCGGCTTTTTTAGTGCAAGCAATTCGAAGATGGTGTTAGCACCTGCGCGGGAGATTACTACATCTGCGGCGGCCAGTACATCCGCCATTTTGTCGTTCAAATATTCAAACTCCACGTAATTTTCATCTTTTATGCCTGCGAGATTTCCCTTTCCGCAAAGGTGGATTATTCTAAATTTTTGCGTTAGCTGCGGCAAGGCCTCACGCACGCAGGCGTTAATTGCCGTTGCGCCTTGGCTGCCACCTGTTACCAGCAAAACGGGCTTTCCGCCGATTTCAAAGCCTGCCGTTTTTATTCCGTATAAGCGGTCGCCGTCCGATAAGCTTTGGCGGATTGGTGTACCCGTAAGTACCGCTTTTTTTCGCATTTTCTGCGGCAAAAAGCCTATTGTCTCGGGGAAGGAGACGCAGATTTTATTCGCAAAGGGCATTACGAGTTTATTTGCGAGGCCGGGTGTGATGTCCGACTCGTGGATTATTGTGCGTACGCCGCATAGCCGCGCCGCCGCAAGCACAGGCACTACCACAAAGCCGCCCTTGGAAAAAATAATGTCGGGCTTTATTTTTTTTATCAATTTTAATGCGTCGCCCAGCCCCTTCGCTACGCGAAAGATATCCGTTATGTTTTTTAAGTCAAAATACCGCCGCAGCTTTCCCGAGGAGATTCCGTAAAACGGTAAGCCTGCGGCTTCTGCGAGGTCACGCTCCGGGCCTGTGTGGCTTCCGACGTAGTGGATTTCAAAGCCCTCGGCCTTTAGCGCAGGCACAAGCGCGAGGTTTGGGATAACATGTCCGGCGGTTCCGCCGCCTGTTAAAATTATTTTTTTCATCTAATCACCCATCTATGTTATAATCCGGATTATATCAGAAGTTTGGAGGGTGAAAATGAAAATTTTGTATATTTATGGGAGCGTCGCAAGCTACGACCACGGGCTGGGAAATCTGATAAAGCGCACAAAAGCCGTTTTCGAAGAACTGGAAGCGGAAACAGAAACAATCGACCTTGCCGCGCTGCACCCGCCATACTACGACGGTGACACAACAGGTGCAATGGACGGCGTTTTCGAAAAAATAAGGCAAGCAAGCGGCGTAGTTTTTGCGACAACGGCGCAGGTTTTCGCGCCTACCGCGCTTATGCAGTCGTTTCTGGAATACTTGGAGCATACCGAGTATGCCGACATTTTAAAAGGAAAGCACTGTATGCTGATGGTGTTGTCACGCGAGGGCGGCGAAAAATCTGCGCTGGATTATCTCACAAAAATTGTGCAGCATTTTGGTGGATATGCGGCGGCAAAAATAGGGCTTAAAGCCCCGCATTTAAGCACCCTTGATGAAGGCACAACAGGTGATTTTGCGGACAGCATAACCGAGGATTTTTACAGAGCGGTGCATAAAAACCGCCAATACATCATCCCAACGGATTATGTAGCGGGCGTTACCGCGCCGCCGCCGACTGCAACAGAAGCCCCTGCCGAAGCCCCCCAAGAAGCCCCACCGACAAAGCCCGAGCCAAGCAAATTAACCCCCTTCTCCGACACGGAAGAAAAAGAAATCGACGAGCTATCATTCCTATTTTCGAAGAAATACACAAAAGACCCGATTTTATCGGAAGGCGCGGACGCATTTAACGCACTCACCGCGCCAAAAGCACCTCCGCTTATGACAGAAGTACCTGCATTTGTCCCGGAAGGCAATCCGTTCGCGCCTATGTCCGCGCCTGCCGCCGCCCCCGCTAAGCCCGACACCACAGAAATCGAAAAGCTCACACGTGATATCCCAAAATATTTTCAGTCGTCGCTTTCGGCAGGGCTGCAAGCGGTGATTCAGTTAAATATTTCCGGGGACGAAAAATTTGACGGCTTCCTGTACATTCACAGCACAGAATGCACCTACACCGAAGGCACAGCCCCCGCACCCGATATCACGATAATGGCCGACACCACCATCTGGAAGGAAGTCCTGAGCAACAAAACCACGGCACAAAAAGCCTTTATGATAGGCGGTATAAAAGTGCGCGGCGACTTTGTATTACTCACCAAATTTGACACGCTGTTTAACTTCCCGGACGCATAAGGATGGGAACGGTTGATATCTTAGGCATCCCGTTTGCCAATCTAACGCAGGCCGAAGCCGTAGAAAAAATTTTAGGCCATTTGGGCGAAACCTCAAACCACATAATCGCAACACCAAACCCGGAGGGGGTTATGCAAGCACGCCGCAACCCCGCCTTTTTCGAGGCTTTAAGCAATGCCGACCTGTCGCTTGCCGACGGAACGGGCATTGTGATGGCCTCTGTTTTTTTGGGGCAGCGTCTGCCCGAGCGGGTACGCGGTGTAGATACGATGTTCGCGCTGCTGGAAAAAATATCGAGGGGCAAAACCGCCCGCACCGCGTACTTCTTAGGAGGCGCACCGGGCGTTGCAGAAAAGGCAAAAGAAAACATGGAGGCGCGGTATTCCAATTTTAAGGTCATAGGCTACCATAACGGCTTTTTCACCGCAGAAGAAGAAGCCGCCATCATATCCGAAATAAACCACCTATCGCCCGACATCCTACTGGTATGCCTTGGAATGCCCCGTGCAGAAATTTGGGCAACAAAAAATCGCAACATAAACGCCCGCGTAACCATGTGTCTCGGCGGCACGATAGACATAATGGCAGGTACGGTAAAACTGGCCCCCCCGCTAATGCGCAAGCTCGGTCTGGAGTGGCTAAACCGCTTATACCGCCAGCCGCAGCGATTTTTCAGAATGCTGGATATCCCGAGGTTTATGTGGGCTGTTTTCCTAAAGAGGTTGATGGGATGAAAATTGACAGATTAATGGGTATTCTCACCGTTTTGCTGCAACACGAGCGTGTAACCGCGCCTTTTTTAGCGGAAAAATTCGAGGTTAACCGCCGCACAATCGGGCGGGATATCGACGCGCTTTGTTGTGCGGGGATTCCTGTGGTTACGCATAAGGGAACAGGCGGTGGGATTTCCATTGCCGAGGGCTTTAAGCTGGAAAAGAGCGTTTTAACCTCGGGGGAACTGCTGGAGATGATTTCTCCCCCCGTAGTTATCGACCTCGCCTCATATTACAAGGAAAGCTTAACCGAAAAAATCGAAATCATAAAGGCGGCGATTTCAGAAAAACGCCTGATAGAGTTTGACTACCACTACAAAAAAGGCGAAAGCCATAAAAAAATAGAGCCGTACCTAGTGGTTTTCCAATGGGCTTCATGGTATGTATTTGGCTTTTGCAGGGAGCGCGAGGACTGGCGAATGTTTAAGCTAAACCGCCTATGCAGCCTATCCCCATGCCAAGAAAAATACGAAGCACGGGAAATCCCCCCGGAAAGGCTTGATTTCGGCAATCATTTTTTAGAAACAAACAGGCTCGTTGCGTTATTTGACAAATCCGCAAAATATCTTCTCATCGACTCTTACGGAAGCGACAGCTTCTACGAGACCGATGATGGGTTGCATTTTGAGGTAGGCTACGACAATCGTGAGTATATAATAAGCTGGCTTTTGGGCTTTGGCAGCAAGGTAAAGGTGCTGGAGCCAACGAGCCTTGTTGACGAAATCAAAGCAGAGGCAAAAAAATACTGACTACATATTGACTTGGGATATTACCATGTAGTAATATACCAAGCGGAGGTGATAAATTTGAAAACATACGGCGGCTTTCTTATGTCTCAAATCGGTCGCGTAAGCGGCCGAATCTGGGAGCGTTTGCTAAAAGAATGCGGAGTGGACGCCTTTAACGGCGCGCAAGGCAGAATCCTATACGTACTATGGGACCACGAAAAATTAACCATAACAGAAATCGCAAAGCTAACATCCATGGCAAACACAACCCTAACAAGTATGCTCGACCGTATGGAGACCGAAGGGCTTGTAAAGCGTACCCACGACAAAGTAAACCGCCGCCAAATTTTCGTATCCGTTACCGAAAAAGCAAAAGGCTATCAGGAGCAATACGAAAAAATATGCAACAACATGAACGACATTTTTTACAAAGGCTTTTCGGAAACAGAAGTAGAAAAATTCGAAAACAAACTACGCAGGATTTTAAAAAACTTGGAGGAGAGCTAAAATGGATATTTATGAAGCAATAAACACAAGGAGAACAATCAGAGATTTTGACGACAAGCAAATAGACATGGCCATCATAGAAAAAATAATCGACGCAGGGCTAAAAGCCCCCTCACACGACCATATGGTAAGTTGGGAGTTTGTAGTAGTCGGCAAGGATAAACGAGCGGAAGTTTTAAAGATAATTCCCGACGATTACACGAGAGAATTTGCACGTAAAAGCATAGATTCATGGGGATTGGAAGATAATCAACAACGAGAAATGTATCTGGACGCAATACCAAAACAACATGCGATGTTATACAATGCGGGCTGTTTGATACTGCCATTCTTCCTTTGCGACGGCGAAGTTTTAAATCCGGACATGTTGAGTTCACTGTTTTCGCTCAACGACCTTGCCGCTATGTGGTGCTGTATAGAAAATATTCTGCTTGCCGCCGCCTCGGAGGGCATATTCGGAGTAACAAAAATCCCGGCCAACGGCGAGGAAGAACATATCAAAAACGTAATCGGCCACCCAAAAGACTACATCATGCCCTGCTACATTGCCCTGGGATACCCGGCAAAAAACGCCCTTATCCCCAAGAAAAAAGAAATATCCGTTAAAGAAAGAATCCACATGGATACCTGGAAAGAGAAATAAATTCCCCCATCAAACACGACACACTGTTGTCGTGTTTTGTATGTTATGATGGTGTCCGAGGAGTGATATATTATGAATAAAAACTTTCTAAAAGCGGTGGTGGAGCAGGACGCAGACGCGCTGCGCCGATTTTTCACCCCCGACGCGGTGATTTGTTGGCACGACAGCAACGAGCAGTTCACAGTGGAGGAGTATATCCGCGCCAACTGCGAATACCCCGGCGACTGGGGCGGCGAAGTACAGCGCACGGAAGAAATTCCCGACGGCATAGTAATGGTATCAAAAATATTCTCGGCGGAGTCCACGCATTTTATCGTATCATTCGCAAAGCTAACCGACGGCAAAATCGCCCGCCTCGACGAATACTACAGCGACTACGGCGAAGCCCCCGAGTGGCGCAAGCAAATGAAAATCGGAAGACAGATAGGAGCGTGAAACCATGATAGAATCCAGATGCGGACTAAAATGCAGCGAGTGCAAATACCGAGAAGAAATGAACTGCGCAGGCTGTACAAAAATCGCCAATCCCTTCTGGGGCGAGTGCGACGTAAAAGCCTGTTGCGAAGGGCGCAAACAAGACCATTGCGGCCAATGCAACGATTTCCCCTGCGATGTACTTAATGAATACGCCTACGCAAAAGAAGAAGGCGACAACGGCAAACGCATAGAAACTTGCCGTAGCTGGGCAACAATCAAACTAACCGCCGACGAGGTAATCGCGGCAACAGAAAAGAGGTAGTGTTTTATGGATATAGCTTTATGTCTTTCAAAGGAACAAGTAAGCTGGCTTAAAAATGTTGCAAGCATTGTTCTTGAGGATAAGGTTAAGTTTGCCAAGGATTGGAAGGAAGGCATTTCCGATGTTATTGTCTTTGAAGACGGCAGTTATATATGGTGTTTTCCATCAGAAGCATATTGTCAAGGTGATTGAAAAATCTCAAAAAAATAAGCCGGATGCAGATTCCAACTTATTTTGCACAAGGACGTTGCTAAATATTTCGATGTTGGTTATTTTGGTTTTGATAATTTATACCACCCCCGATAAAAGTACAAAGCGTAAGCAGTTGGATAGTGTGTTGGATAGTGTGTTGGATAGTTTTGATGATACAGATTTGATTATCATACAAGCTACCGCTGACGGCATCTCAAAAGCGAAAGAGGCGAAGCAAGTCTAAAACCTTCGCTTCTTTTGCGTTGTGTCTAAAAATGAACAGAGCCGATAACTGTGATTACCTCACAAGTTATCGGCTCTGCGTCTAAGCGTCCGGCTCTTTGATAATTGTTATTTCCATTTGCTTCAGCGAAATAACGGTTTCTTTTTTACACTTCGGGCAAAACAACGGGAAATTTTCAAGCAAGGTATCTTCCCTTATTTTACTTTTGGTTTTATTGTCGCATACAGGGCACAACAACCAACCTTCTTTGTTTATTTGCTCTGTTTTAACGACACCCCCCCCCATCACCCCTCCGTCACAAGTGCATACGCTGAAATTTTCCGTATTCTCCATGAAATCAGCATAGACACAACATAAGCCAAAAGTAATACGGCGA
>Ga0209755_10000531_pt1 | contig 69161 bp, 55 predicted proteins | sample TergutCo191P1_FD_187301 | JGI IMG/M metagenome (GOLD analysis project Ga0209755, IMG submission 187301) | Cornitermes sp. P1 segment gut microbial communities from Petit-Saut dam, French Guiana - Co191P1 (SPAdes) (version 2) | ecosystem: Host-associated > Arthropoda: Insects > Digestive system...
TAATGCTAATGCTTTTCCCATCCGTTTCTCTCTCCCGTTTCTGTTAGATTTAGGCTTACTATCTGCTTCTTGCAGTTTTTTAGCGCCTGACTATTATCTAACTTTTTCTGACTTTTGGATAGGTACTATTTCATTGACCGCTTACACACAAACAGCTCTCTCGGCAAATTTTGTCAAGAGAGCTGTTTGTGCGGTATACTAGTTTTTTGCTATGCGAAACTTGCTTTGAGAATTTGCGAAATCTTGGTTATGAAATCCCGCCGAACCCTTGTAAGTGGACGTTTACAGGCTTGTAGCTAAATCCTGGCCAGAGCCTGTCAGGGCTATATGACCCAATTCAAATATAGCCGTATCGAAAATAAACCCCTGGTTTTGTTTACCTTCTCTGACTGTTTCAGTAAAATATTCATATGCCGATGACTCATAGAAAAACTCATAGTCATAGCTTTCAAGTGGCTCATCGTAGTTAAGGGTGACAAGACCGTGCTCCTGAAGCCTATTTAAGAACCTCGCATTTGTATGTACAGTGCTCATATCATCCAGTTTATCTGTAATATAAACTGGCGAATAGGCAACTGCTTCTAAGTGGCTTGAACGGCTGCTTTTCAATAAAAATCTCCCTACAGGCAATAATTTTTCCTTTGCAGCTAAACGCAAAAGTTCTTTCTCATACTCACTTAAATTCGGTAACTGCTCGTGATTGCAGCAGCCGTGGCCACAATACGAAGTTTTCTGCTTGCAACAGTTGTTAGAGTGTGAGTGCGCGTTATTTTCCATACACATGATTTGACTTCCTTTCTGTCGAAATGATTTATTCGTATACATTTTTGCGTGTAGCCTCGGTAGCACAGCCCGCCAGAGGGGGCAACAACTCTTGTTAATTTAACTGGTGGGCATTACAGGTTGTTTATGAAACTTCTTCCGGCTTTTGCTAATCTTGACTTGAAACCCCTCGCCCCTATGCTTGGCTGCCAGCTTCTCCAAGTTGTTGTCTGCGCTCTTATTAAGTTTTGCTTTGATCCATACCCCAGCTCCTGCAATAGCCGGCACACCGGGCGCGATTGTCGAAATTATACAACACATACACATAATAAATTTCCTTCCTATTTACCTTTGTTGATTTAAGTGAATATCTTCAAGCACACAAAGTGGTGGGCCTCCCATAACAATCAATCTGTCTGCTATTGACTCAGCTTCCGCTCGGTCGTGGGTAACTAATATTGTGAGCCTTTTGCTCCTTGTTTCATCAAAAATGTGTGGATATATGCGCTTGCGCGTGGCAGTGTCAAGACCCGTAAAAGGCTCGTCTAAAATCATTAAGTCACCGCCATAAGCCATAGCCCTTGCAATGCTCAGACGTCTTTGCATACCTCCGCTAAGTTGCCGTGGGAAAAGATGACTGGCAGTTTTAATGCCCATCTTATCAAGCCAGGAAATTGCCATCTCTTCCCGGGTAGTTCCTTTTTTTAGAACAGACATGACATTCCCGGCTGCCGTTACTCCGGGCAGCAGCCTGTTCTCTTGAAAAACCATAGATAGTTTCTTTTTACAAACATTAGCCTCACCGCCATCAGCTTTTTCAATCCCCGCTAATATACGTATCAGAGTGGTTTTTCCTGATCCAGACGGGGACATGAAGGCAACGACACCGCTATCTGGAAGTTCTAGGCAAAAATTCTCAAGCACAACTACATTGCCAAAAGCCTTATTGAGATTGCTGATTATCATCGCTGCTGCCCTCCTGTACATCTATCTCGGCTGCGCTTGCCGTGGGTGTTGTCCCTGCAAGTTTATTGCTGAGTAGGCTAAGTAGTTTTGTTGTAGTTTTAACAATCAAGACACTCACAACCAAAACCGCAATCGTCCAAGCAAACAAATTTATAGTTTGCATATATATTCTAGCATCATATATCATTCGGCCCATAGAGTTTGGTGGTCTGGCTATAACCTCAGAGCCTATTGCCGTTCTAAAACCCTGTCCAAATGCTGTCGAAAGGGCAGAGGCAACGAAAGGTGCGAGGTGAGGCAAGTAGATATAGCGGGCTTTTTTGAAAAAACTCCATTTGAATAATGTTGCCATCTCCAAAAGTTTTACATCAACTGTTCCCAGCCCCTCGTATATGTTTGCCCAGATTATTGGGGTCACAACCAAAAATATGATAAATACTGGGATACGGAAAGTAGGGAGCCAGACAAGGGCGAGTATTATAATAGACGCCGACGGCATCGCTCTAAAAATTCCGAGAATTGGCTCAAACAAAACCTTTAGAAACACAATCCGCTTTGTAAGCACTGCCAAAATGCAGCCGAAAGAAAATGCCAACAACACGCCCTCAATTACCCTGAGGGTTGTGCCACGTACGATGAGCCAAAATCTTGAAGTAACAACAAGTTCAGATATTCGGGTGAAGGTAGCTAAAGGCGAAACAACTAGTATAGGCCTTCCGACATATTGATATATTGCCTCCCAAACCAGGAGCCATAAAATGAAGACTCCTAGTTTGACGAGAATATTTTTATATCGTTTGTCGAATAGTTTAGTTTGCGATAAACCAGAATTCATCATCAGGGATACGGCCTCCAACAGAATCGGGATTAGCTTCATACATTACTTCTAGAAAGTCCAGGGTGGCTGCTCTCAGATCTGCACCACTTATGGAGCGGATGCGCTGATTTGGCAGTGAGCCTATAGCAATGCCGGCCTGGGTAATCTCAAACTTTTCCATGAGCTGCGCTGCTCGTTCATGATTGTTAACTACAAAATCAACACCTGCTGCCTGTTCTGCAAGAAAAATCTCCACAGCTTCTGGATGCTCTTCTAAAAATGCTGTACGCACAACTGTTGAGCTTGAAGGAAGCGGCGCGCCGTCCATAACCTTTTCCCACTCTTCTCTTAGGTCAAGTACGATTTGAACCGAGGTGTCTTCCTGCATTACAGATGTAACAAAAGGTTGCGGAAGCAACACAAGGTCAACTTCACCTGCAAGTAAGAGGTTTGCCACATGCGCATGATTAGAACCCCAAACCATTTCAACATCTGTTTCAGGGTCTAGCCCATTTAGGCGCAGGATGTGGGCAAAGGAAAATTCCTGTGTACTCCCTTGGCCGCCTGAGTGTATTGTTCTGCCGCGCAAATCTTCAATAGATTGGATTTCGTTACTTCTGTCTAAAATAAAGTTGGCAGCTTCCGCATTTAGGGCAATTACCCTTATTTCTCCGCCTGTTGCATTGTACATAGTTGCGGCTATATTTATGGCCATTGCGCCCATATCAAGCTCGCCTGACAAAAGGCCTGCTTGTATAACTTGGCCGCTGGTTACTGTGAAGTTGTAGTCATTTTGAATCAAACCGCGGTAGTTGTCATACATCAAACCTGCAAATGCCATACCGCCGGTACCTTCACCAACAGCAATATTTATTTGAGTGCGTGGCAGTTCGGGCTCTTCTTCGGTGTACTCTTCTTCAACAACTTCAGCTTTCGCCGGAGGTGGAGTTGTTTCTGGCTGTGCTGGCGCCGAAACCGCTTCCGAAGCGGGTGCCTGTGTTTCTGCCCCCACTGCCGGGCTTGTTGCCGGGGCTTGTCCGTCGCAAGCCGCTATAGATAGTGCGAGTGTTGCTATAACAAAAATCAATGCTATAAGTTTTGGGAATTTCATATGGGTATCAACCTTTCAAGATATAATTGGTAGTTAAACTAGTTTGCGTGCAAACCAGTTAGTCTTGACTAACTGGTTTTAGGTTAGCATAGACTAACCGCTTCTGTCAAGTGGTAAATTTTTCTGAGATATCCAAAAAATGTGAAAATGAAGGGTGCTCTGCCGTCAAAAGACGTTGCCAGACAAGTCGGACATGGGTGCTGCTCTGTGGGAAAGTGGGGCAGCCGCAGTCCTGGAACACAAATTTAGTATGGGTTTCGAGCCTATGCCAGGGTAGACGTGACTGACGGAGGCCGCCCCACTTTCCCACAGAGCAGCACCCATGTCCGGCGGATGGTTTAGATATTGTGAATCATATCCAAAAGAAAAATTGATAGACTAGCCTTTCGCAGTTTTTGCCAAGGCGGATGTTTTTGTGGTATACTAACCAGATGTACGGTCAAACAAATAATAATTAAGCACTGCACAAATCAAGATGCGCGTGGGGAGAAACTGGCGTTATGCGCCACACAAGGAGGAAATACTATTGGTGCAACAAGGGGGAGGCCGCGGGCTCAATGCCAAGCCGCTCAGCGATGAGGAGCGCGAATCGGCGCCAAAAATAACAATGCCGCTGGTTAAGCGTATAGCTAGTTACCTCTTACCGTACTGGAAGAGGCTTTTGCTGGTTGTTGCATGTATAATTGTATCCTCTTGGCTGGCTCTCCGGCCGGCTGTGCTAATGGGAAGGATAGTGGATGAAGGGCTTATTGGCGGAGATCTCCATATTTTGGTTATCCTCATTGCGGTGTCCTTCGGTGTGCTAATTTTGTCCAACCTAATTGGCGTTTTGGAGAGCTGGCTGAACGTCTGGGTAGCTCAGCACATAACATTTGACATGCGTAACAAGATGTTCCGCCATCTGCTTAGCATGTCGGCGCGCTTTTTTAACCAGAGCCGCCAAGGTGATGCCATAACAAGGATGACATCGGATATTGAAGGCGTGCAGACCGTCATATCAGGCACCCTGACAGGGCTTATAAGAAATCTCGCCTTAGTTGTGCTCGCCGTTATCGCAATGTTTCAGCAAAACTGGATACTGGCCTTCGCAGGAATATTAATAGTCCCGTTTCTGGTGCTGCCCACAAAGAGGGTAGGGAAGAGGCGCTGGGAAATAACATCGCAAGCACAGGCCAAAAATGACGAAATAAACCAGATCCTAGCGGAAACAATGAGTGTTTCAGGACAAATGCTTGTAAAACAGTACACTAGGGAAGAGCATGAATATGAAAATTATAAAACTGCAAATGGTGAAATGATTGAGCTGCACATAAAGGAAAGTATGGCGGGCCGCTGGTTTCGTGCTGTTATGGGAATTTTGACAAATGCCGGCCCAATGGTTATCTACTTAGTGGGCGGCATACTGATGTTGCGCTACGGCAATCAGAACCTTACAGTTGGGAATATCACAGTAATGGTTGCACTGCTGGACAGGCTCTACCGTCCTGTCAGCCTACTTTTGAACATGCAGGTTGATATAGTGCGCTCCATGGCGATTTTTACACGTATTTTCCAATACTATGATATGCCCGTGGAGATAAAGGACCGTCCAAATGCCATAAAACCAAAGACTTTTGATGGTGTGCTTGAGTTTAAGAATGTCAGCTTTCAATACGATGAGGGCTCCCAGGTGCTCCACGACTTGACATTTACAGTGGAAAAAGGGCGCTCAGTTGCTATTGTGGGGCCATCCGGAGCCGGAAAGTCCACAATTATAAACCTCATCCCGCGCATTTTCGATGTATCTGAGGGAGAGGTTATTTTAGACGGCAATGATGTACGCGATTTGGAGATTAAGTGGCTGCGCTCAAATATTGGTATCGTTTCTCAGGATACGTATATGTTTAACGGCACTATACGAAATAACCTGCTCTATGCAGTTCCGGATGCCACACACCCGGAGCTTATGGACGCATGCAAAAAAGCCAACATCCATGATTTCATTATGTCCTTACCAAATGGCTACGACACGGAAGTTGGCAACCGGGGTATAAAACTTTCAGGCGGGGAGAGGCAACGGCTATCCATCGCCAGGGTTATTCTCAAAGACCCAGGGTTAATTATTCTTGATGAAGCCACAAGTGCGCTTGACTCGATTTCAGAAAATTTGATTCAAGGCGCAATTGAGCCGCTTTTGCGCGGAAAAACCAGCCTGGTGATTGCCCATAGGCTGAGCACCATAATGGCCTGTGATGAAATACTGGTTATCTCAGGCGGCAAGCTCACCGAAAAGGGGACACATGCTTCCTTGCTTGAGCAAAACGGGATTTATAGGAAGCTGTATGAAACCCAGTTTCGCGCAGCAATTGAGGATGTGGAGTATGCTGCGCGAAACTTGCTTTGAAAATTTTCTAAATCTTGATTATTTACATTTTGTTTCTCATGCTCAATCCGCATAGAAGCATGGTTGATGTGTTGTGTAGGGCTGCGGAGGTGGTGGGCTGAATCAATCCGCCGGCACCGAGCAGCAGAAGCGCGGTGTTAAATGCCACGATGGCGCTAAAATTGCTGTTTATTTGCGCAAACACATTTTGTGACAAATTCCTTAAAGTCACAAGCCCATCGAGATTTTCTGCCATAAGAGAGATGTCGGCGACCTCTTTTGCGATATCGGAACCATCCATCATAGCGACAGAAACATCGGCCTGAGCTAGTGCCGGTGAATCGTTAATGCCATCACCGACCATTATTACAGTACGTCCCTCATCCTTTAGTGCTCGGATTATATCCGCTTTTCCTTCCGGAAGTACACCTGCGTAGTACTCCGTGATTCCGAGCTTTGCACAGGCTATTTTAGCTGCGGGCGCGCTGTCGCCTGTAAGCATTATTATATGCTCTATGCCACTGCTCCTAAGTTTATCCAAAACCTCACGCGCTTCTGATCTGACGGGATCGTCAATACAGAGCATTCCGGCGAGTTTGCCGTCTACAGCAAGGTAAATAGACGAATATCCTTCACCCTCAGATTTTATGACAGCCATCTGCTCATCGGTGACCGTGACTCCTTCATCTTCGGTGATGAAGTGCCAGCTTCCTATTAACACACGTTTGTCTTTGACTTTTGAGGAGATACCGTGAGCCACAATATATTCAGGCTCTGCATGCTCCTCGCGGTGCCCAAGTTTCTCAATTTCTGCTTGGCGGACAACCGCTTTTGCCACGCTGTGCGGGAAGTGCTCTTCTAAGCAAGCTGCCATTTTCAGCACAGTCTCCCTCTTGCGCCTTCCGAAAGGAATTACTTTAGCAACATTGGGACAGGCATTGGTTAAAGTGCCTGTCTTGTCGAATACAATTGTATCTGCGTTTGCAAAGGCTTCAAGGAATTTGCCGCCTTTGATTAATATGTGCTGATTTGCGGCGGTCTGCATTGCCGAAATGATGCTGATAGGCGTGGTGAGTTTAATGGCGCACGAGTAATCAACTGTCAGAACTGTCGTGGCTCTTGTAATGCTGCGCGTTAGAAGCAGCGTTATTGCCGAGGCAATGAAGCTAAACGGGACAATCTTGTCAGCCAGATTCTCTGCCTTGCCCTGGATGCTCGCTTTAAGGTTCTCAGAATTGTCAATGAGTGAAACAATGTTAGAAATCCGGCTATTTTCTGCAAGAGTCCTAACTCTAAACTCAATATTTCCTTCTTCCACAACTGTGCCTGCAAACACACTGTCCCCGGCACCGCGCCTGACACCATGCGGCTCACCTGTCATGGATGACTCATTTACCAGAGCTTCTCCGCTCAAAACTTCCCCATCCAAAGGGATGATGGTGCCCGAATAGACCACCGCAGTGTCACCCACTTTAACTTGAGAAACAGGCACGTAAACCGATGTTCCGTCTTGCACAACCCAAACACAGTCAATGTTGAGCGCAAGGCTCTGAGTCAGTGTCTGGCGGGCTTTCTTCTTTGTATAGTCCTCCAGAAGCTCAGATATGCGCAGAAGCGTCATTATGGACGATGCTGCGGCGTAGTGCCCTTGTGCAATGGTTACCAGTATAGCTGAGGCATCAAGCACATCGACATTTAACTTTCTTTCTGTAAGCGCTACGATGCCCTGTTTCCAGAAACGTGTCGCATCAAGCAGAGTAAGAAAAATTCTAACCGGCATAGGCAGCAGCTTCTTGAGATAATGCCTGCATACTCTGTAAGCGAGAGCGCGGGCGAACGAGTCATCTAATTCTCGTTTGTAATTGACGCTTTGCGCCTTTGAAACCGGCAGATTATCTCTGCTTAGGCCTTCAATCAGCGCAATAATGTCCTCACGGTGCCCTGGTTTGTAATTTACTAAGAGTCCGCCGTTTACAGCAGTGGCCTCCACCTGAAGTGATGCCTCGTGCGCCGTAATGTGCGCCTCAATTCCATATCCCTGCTCATTTGTGAATGCGTATTTACCCATTCTGACCCGGAGTCTACCCGGCTCATCATAGATGATCTTGTATTTCATTTCTAATCAGCTTCTTCTCTACTCAGTTTCTTCTGCAGCCTGCTTCTTCGCATCTTCGTATATATCGGTGGCTTCTTCCTTAATATTCTGGAAGCACTCCTTGGCAGAATCTTGAAGCATCATGCCTTTTGCAAGTGTTTTTACGCAAAACTTGCGGGTTTTTTCGCTCTTTGCGATTTTAGAGCCTACAATGGCTGCTGCGGCTCCCCCTACGAAAAATAGCACTTTTGTGCTCACTATTAAACTCCCAATCATGATTGTTCTCCTTTATAATTTTTAATTTTGTCCACTTAGCTGTCACTTACCATAAATTGTTGACTACCTACGGCTTTGCTCAACCGGTGTATTATGTGCGGCATATCTCAAATTGCTGCCTCGCCAATTTAATCAAATTATACCACGAATATGAGGATTTGTCATTAATCATTTAATTCAGTGATTATAGCTGTATGTGCCTATGTGCCGTGGTTGTTTGTCACCGGGTAGCCGGACAGGAGGCATACACCCCAAGTTCGGTGGCTGGTTTAGCTCAGTCACACAGCCATCGAAGATGTAGAGCAAAGAAGCGGCTATTAGCCGCTTGCGCATATGCTTGCTGAGATTTTTTCAAATTCGGTGCTTACCTTCAAAAACAGCTCCACAAGGGCGGGGTCAAAATGTGAGCCGCTGCCATCTCTTATAGTGCTTGTTGCCACATCGTGGGGATAGGCTTTTTTGTATGGGCGGTCGGTGACCAAGGCATCATAAACATCAGCTATGGCCATAATCCGCCCTAAAAGCGGGATATCCTCTCCAGCGAGTCCTTTTGGGTAGCCGCTGCCGTCCCATTTCTCGTGATGTGACACTGCGAAAACCATAGCATAATCAAGAAAGTCGCTTACTCCCGCAGTACTTTCCTTGATGTTTAAGATAATGCTCTCGCCAAATGTAGTGTGGCTTTTCATTTCTTCAAACTCTTCAGCGGTGAGCGTTCCTGTTTTGAGAAGTATAGAGTCCTTGATGGAAATTTTGCCCACATCGTGTAGTTGCGATGATTGCAGCACAAGATTTTCATCAAGGGAGGCCAGATCCTCTTTATAAATATCGTATTTTTTTGAAGCATCGAGCAGGATCTTTATGTAGCTTTGAGTCCTGTCTATATGGTCGCCTGTAGTGGAATCCCTGTGCTCAACCAGTTCGGCAGTTGTTCTCAAAACGGCATTTTTTAGAGCCACGACTTCATCGGTTTTTTGCTCCACCAGTTGCTCTAAATTGCTTCGGTAGTCTACGAGCTGTAAATGGAGCTCAATGCGCTTGAGCAGCAGGGGAGGCGAAAACGGCTTGGTTATGTAATCTACCGCACCCTTTGAAAGTCCCTTTAGTTCCGTATCATCGCTGCTGAGGGCGGTTAAAAATATTACAGGGATGTGCTCGGTGGCCTTGTTTGCCTTGAGCCTTGCCAGAACTTCATAGCCGTCCATTCCAGGCATTTCAACATCTAAAAGTATTAAATCCGGAACCTGTTTTTCCAAGGCATTGAACATGCGGTCACCAGAAATAATTGTATAGACATTATACGCCCCAGAGAGAGCATTTTTGCCTACTACCAAGTTTGATCTATTGTCATCAACTATAAATATTGTTTTTTGATTATTGCCCATAGCGTGTCCCCTTATGCTTATTCCACCAGGCTATAAAAGTGGTTAGCAGCCTGCCCGCATGTGTAAAAAAAGAGATATGATGCTTTAAGGTTCGGTATTATCTATTGTCTGACTGATAAGCTCTGAGGCTTCTTCAAACTCACAGCAGAGCAGGTGGTCAGCGATAGTGTTTATTAAAGTTTTGGTTTGCCTGGAAGATATATTCCGGCTCAGCTTTTCAAGGGCTTTATCGGCCGATTCTACATCGAAATCGTCACAGGCGGTCTTTATGGTGAGCAGATGCCCGCGAAGGAAATCAGGATCATCATCTAAATCCGTAAGGCCGCTTTCCTGCCTGATCTTCAGTTCCTTTACAAGCTCCCGCAGCCGCTCTAAAAAGCGTGGGGTCTCAAAATGGATTACCTCAATTTTGGCACCCCGCCCGGCATCTTCCAAAACTGCGGCTTTTTTTGAAAGCAGGGGCTTTCCGATATTGAGTAATGCACTCTTCATAGCGTGTGCGTGGATTGTGTAGGTATTGAGCGCATCTTCATCGACCTCTTGCTGCATGAGGAAACTGCCAAGCCGGATTATTGAGGTTTCGGCATCTCTGAGAAAAGATTCAATTAGCATATTTGAAAGTTCGACATCGCTATCCATATCAAAATGGGAGCCAGACTTAGCCCTTGCGTGGGAAATGACATAAGGCGGCTGCTTATCTCTTATATACCGGATAAGATATTTGTCGAGCAGAGCTATATCAATGGGTTTTGAGATATAACCTGAAAAATTATTTTCTGTAAATAATTGCACAGAATCGCTCAAAGCATTTGCGGTGAGCGCAATTATGGGATTATCATAGCCCATTGAGCGCAAAATTTTGGTTGTTTCGATGCCGTCTAGCTGTGGCATCATGTGATCCATGAAAATTATGTCATACACTTGCCCCTGCTTAATTTTGGCTATGGCCTGTGCGCCGCTGCCTGCGGTGTCCACTGAAATTTTGTAAGGCATCAGAAAACCTTTGGCAACATAGAGGTTTGACTCCACATCATCCACCACAAGCACCCGGCCGTAGGGCATGGGTTCGCGGTGAAACTTTGAGATTTTTTTAAGAGCAACCTGAGTGTCCCTGAGGTTTTCAAGCCTCGCTTTTACTACAGGGCCGAGTACTGCATCATTTGACTTCTTGTGGGGAAGCGTCACTGTAAATGTGCTCCCTTTTCCTTGCCGGCTTTTGACGCTTATGTCGCCGCCCATCATGTTTATGAGCTCACCAGCTATTACAAGCCCAAGCCCGCTGCCTTCAATTGAGCGGTTGCGCCCTTGATTAAAGCGGGTGTACACATCTCCAAAAAGGCTGTTTATCTGAGTTTGAGTCATGCCTTGCCCTGAGTCTTCCACCGTAATAACCATTGTGGTTTCACCGGGGCTGCTGAGTTCCTGGATGGAGATACTTAGGTTTACAAAGCCTTCCATGGTGTACTTAAAGGCGTTGGATACTATGTTGTTAAGTATCTGTTTGACGCGGACCTCATCACCTATGAGGCTTTCAGGGAGGTTTTCGTCTACAGTTAGCTTAAAATCAATGCGCTTGCTGCCAATACTCATTAAGTTGAGCTGCACTGTATCTACAATCAAACTTGCTGTGTCATAGGGCGCAGGAATAATTTCCATTTTCCCGGCTTCGACCCTAGATAGGTCAAGTATGTCATTTATTATGGTGAGAAGCAAGTTTGACGCACTATAAATACGTGCAAAAGCCTCTTCTGTTTCGGGGGGGTGGATGTCTTTTCTAAGCTGGAGTTCCGATATGCCCAGCACAGAGTTCATTGGAGTGCGGATTTCATGGCTCATGTTTGAGAGGAATTTTGTCTTGGCCATGTTGGCTGCTTGTTCCCTGAGCAAGGAGGCTTCAAGTTCTGACTGCATCTCCTTTTGTTCGCGCAGGTCGCGGGCATAGACTATGACTACAAATTTTCCGCCGAGCTTTACACGCTTTAGATGCACCTCTACCGGCACGAGTTCACCACTTAGCGTGACATGCATCCACTCCGGCAAAAAGGCGTTTCCAGTTTGCAGAGCCTTTTTGACATACAGCAGGACCTTTTCCCGCGAGAGCATGCCGTCAGGCTGAAACTCAGGCGAGAGTTCAAAAAATTTGCTTATGTACTCATTTTTGTCATTGAGTTTAAGAATGTTGGCGGCTTCTTGGTTAACTTCGGTTATCTCTAAATTATCATCAAAGATTGCACAGAGTACAGGTGAGGCATCCAGCATAGCTTTGAGCCTCTGCTCCATCACTTGAGTATTTTCAGCCAGCGAGTTTTTGACATAGTAGACACAGTTGTTATTGTGATTAATACCCAAAGCGATGGCTTCAGCCATCTCGCGGCAAGTTTTGTAGCCACAGGCAGAGCAGTCTATGTGCTTATCGTTTTCAGTTAGCTTATATAGTTGTTCATCAAGAATTGAATTGATTTCAAATTCGCTTATAGAGATAGATGGGAATGATGTGTCAGCTCTGTACTCACATTTGAAATCATCAAGATTTAGGCTCTTAAATCTCTCGTTGAGGTGTTTAAGCCTGTCTGCTGGGTGTATGGGGATATCCCTGTTATATTTGTCGGAAACAGCTAATCTACGCCCTCTTATTGCAGCGGCCTGGTAAGCTGCATTATAGTTGTCGCTTTTGCGAAACTCCGAACCCGTGCCATAGCTACAGCCCCTTCCGCAATTTAGAAGATCTATAAGCGCAGGGGTAGGAGCTGCCTGCTCATCAGCGCTATTTGCTAAAAAGTTTAGGCATTCATATACCCTGCGTTCGCCGTCGATATGCATAACAGATGCTTCGGCACCCATGTGAAACTCAATGTTTTCCCTCAACCCTCCCGGGGTGGGGTAGAGGGCACTTACCCCCTGGCTGTCCTCCAGCTCCGCAGCAGAAAAACTGCCAAGGTCAATATTGTGTGCCTTTATGTGTTCCGACAGGCTTTTGAAGGTAATATTGTGCTTAATTAACCCCATGCCCCGAGGGGATTCTATTTCAATTTTCTTTGCAATACACGGCCCTAGGAATGCAAGTTCCTCAGTTATGCCCCGGTAGTGTTTGAGATAGATTGCAGTGCACATCATAGGGCTTTGAATGGGCACAAGTTTTCCCATGAGATTAGGCTGGTGTTTTTCTATATGGCGCACAATCGTTGGACAGGGCTGGGCGATATTTCCCACAGATCGAGTTTCCAATAGATGGCTAATATAGCCCCATGTGGATATGTCGGCGCCTATAGTCGCCGAATAGAAGTTCTTGACACCTAGAGATTTAAGATAACCTAGAATATGTTTGCTGTCAGTTGGGTAGTTAAGATAAAAGGAGGGCGCAACAATAACGGAGAAATTCCTACCCAGCTCAAGATCGGATAAGAACCCGCCGCAATCATCTTTATAGTGCCTTGCACCGTGCACGCAGGTGTCAAGGCATGTACCACAGAGGATGCATTCCTTCTCATCGACACACATGCTGTAGTACCCATTACGCCCCATAACAGATACATTTGACTTGAGGATGGGACACTCATGGATGCACTTGTTGCAGTCAATACAGTTAGTGATATCGGTGCAAATTAATCCCTTGTTGTAGTCTTCCAACTTCAGCACAGGCAATTTTCTCCCTAAAATTTTTCTTGGAGCTACTTATAAGAAGAGCGGCCTCCAAACAGCGGAAGCCGCACAATAACCTGTCAATGCTAAATATCAGCTTCACTTAACAAATTATACACTAATTCTCAGAATATTCAATAGATTAAAGCAATAAAACAGGCGAAAAAATGTTACTATTTCGTAAATGATTTCAAAACAGAGTAACAACACACTCACTGGGCATGCTTTTTATGCGTCATTGGGAAGACAAATATTGAGCCGATTGTACAAATTATTGCTATAATAATGCCCAATTTGAAGATACCGTCAAGCCCGGCGCTAAATAGCTCCCCAAGGCTATTTAGAACCATCGGTGCAACAAACATCCCTAAGTTCATGCCGCCTGAAACAAATGCTACAGTTACCGGAACGAGCTGCGGGGGAGTGATTTTTACAAAATAAACTGTGTTGTAAGGTATTGTAAGGTTAAAACCCAGGCCCAGGAGAAGAGCGGCAATATAGGCCCCTATGATATGTGTGTTAAAAAATAAGAGCACACCAAGGCCTATAGCCGTCGTGAAGTAGCTAAAGGGCATATTCCAACTGCCCAGCACCTTTTCAAATTTTCGGTAAAACACACCAACGGCTACACCTATGGCTGTGAATGTAAAGTTTATATACCCTACATCGGCCGATGAACCTAGATTATTTTCTGATATTATATAATATGAGATATTTAGAAGATATGCACTTACGCTTATATAATAAAATACCAGCAGAATACCTATTAGAAAAGCCTTGACAGGTATGCGGCTATTGTCAGTTTCTTTGGCAGCCCGCGGGACTTCTTCATTTTGACGTGAAGCAGGAGCCTCAGGGTGCTTAGGCATAAGCCTTGCAAATATTATCATCGACGGGATTATTAAAAGCCCCAGATAAAATGCAAAATTCCAGTAAGCCCCGCCGTCAATAGCTCCTATAATTCCTCCGAAAACGCCGACTACGGCAGAGCCTGCCTGAAGCACAGCTCCAATTACGGCGATGTAAGTGGAGCTTTTTTCAGGGCCTACAAAGTCTGCAATGGCAAGGTTCATAAGCGTCATTGAGGCACCGCGGGAAATTCCCGCAACTGCCGATGCCGCCAGAAGTACCCAAAACGGGCCGCTTACCCCAAACAGGGCGAACACTATGAAATAAAACAGGTTAGTTGCGGCAGAAAATAAAAGAAGATGTTTTTTGTTAAACTTCATCGCAAGCGAGCCTGCGGCAAAGGAGGCGAAGATACCTACGAGGCTAGGGAGAGCCATTATAAGTTGGACAGTAGTGACAGGCAGATGGGGGTAAGAATCGTAGATATATGCCATCAGCGAACCAGTCATGGCTGATATCATGACCATCGAACTGAAAATACATATGGCCAATACGGCCTTTCTTTGCGTACTTGACATATTTGACATGGCGTACGCCTCCTTCGGCAAAATTGCATATCACAATATATGCAGAAATTATGAAAAAAGTTAACAGTAATTTAACAGATATACTTGACAATTTAGATGAAACATATTACATTCAAATAGGGAGGAATTATTATGTTTCTAACAAAAGAGTGCGACTATGGCCTTCGTATTATCCGCGCATTAGCGAGTGGCGAAAAGTCAACAGCAGAAGAGATATGTGCAGCCGAAGCAATACCTAGTCAGTTTGCATATAAAATCCTCAAAAAACTTGAAAGAACTGGCTGGATAATGAGCAGCCGTGGAAGGGATGGCGGGTACTGGCTCGTCAAATCTCCAACTGAAATAACAATTTTTGACGTAGTTTCATCAATTGATGACCATTTGTTCATTAATGAATGCCTCAGGGATGACCGTCCGTGCCAGCGAAACCACACCGATCACCCGTGCGCAGTCCACAAAGAGCTTGAGCGCATTCAGTCCTCGCTAGTAGGCGAGCTCAACAGGTACTCACTAGCAGAGATAATTGCGTCGGGGGGTTAAGCCCGGTGTATGTGCAGTGTGGCACGTTTAACATTTGTGCTTCATGCTAACTTAATTTGCAAATGAGCGGGCGGCCAGTGGCTGCCCGCTCATTTTGAGCATTATGCGGGATAGAGGTCGGCAGCTACACATTCAAGCCCGCCGAGCTTTTCTATAAAATCGCGCGGAGGCATTGTGGTTTCCAAATCCCATCCTAGTTCATTAAAAAAGTTGTCGGCCAGCTTTTCGTTATCTACTGTAATTCCTTCAAGAGGGCCTGCCGTCATGGCAGGTTTTCCAACAGCCCTGTCAGATAAAGTGAAGTCCTTGCGGCGGAAGCCCTCTCTCAGATTGAAAGCATAACGCAGGGTAAAGGAACGCAAGGCAAATTGGTCGAGCTGCTTCGGGGTGTAGTTAAAGCCGGTGATGGCATTTACATATCCCGCCATGGCACCGGGAGCCAGAAGGAAGTTTCCGAAACCACATACGCCGCAGGAGTCGGTGAGTTCCCATTCCAGCAAGCCTGCCACATCGTCGGCACCGGTGTTCTCGTAATTAAATTTAACCTCAGGAGGCCTATTGCCAAATGGTACGCCGCGTCCGCCCTTGATATGCCTGCCGGGCGAGGGGTCGTACTGGAATGTGCGGGCCAGGGATGGGTTGAAAATTGAGCCGTGGTAGGGGAGTTCCATACCATTGGCCGTAACAGTACATTCTTCACCTTTGCCTAGCATACGGGCCGCACCGCGGGAAGCCAAGTTTAGAGCCACACCGATGCCCTCATATGCGCAGATACGCTCAGCCATCGCTATGGTAGCGTCTGAATCGCCCCATTTAAGGTCAATTCCGTCAAGCTCTTCAATGGTAAATATGCCTTTTTCGTAGCATTCCATCAGCCATGCCATAGTGGCACCAAAGGAGATAGTGTCGTACCCATATTCGTTGCATAGGTGGTTTAGAACTTGGGCGGTGTCCGAACAGCCGTTTAATATCATACAGCCCAACGCACCGAGGGATTCATACTCCAGGCGCGTAGTGTGGCCGAGCTTGTATTTTTTATGCTGTACATTATATTCAGCGCTGCACTTTATGTAGCAACTGCTACAGCCGCTTCTGCCTGTCTTGTACTTGGGGTCGGTGTTGCGGCCTGCAAGGGCCGCCGCCTGCTCTTCAGTAATGTCAGCCCCAGGCACTCCAAGCCAGTTCTTTATAGGTGCGTCGGCCGACATTACACAGGAGTCATAGTTTGCGGAGGTACCCAAAACCTTAAACTGTGCCACCGGTTTCTCACCTCTGCCCCCGGGCTTGCCATGCTCAAGGCACTCTAGGTTTACATCCATGAGGGCTGAATCGTTTTTTACATCTATTTTAGCACTTCCGCCCCGGCATACGAGAGCCCTGAGCTTCTTTGAGCCCATTACAGCACCGGAGCCGCCGCGGCCAGCTACCCTGTGGGCATCATTTACTATTGCCGCCATGTATGATTTGTTCTCGCCGCCCGGACCTATTTGCATCGCACTTATCTTCTCGCCCAACTCGGCTCTGAGAAGTTTTTCCCCCTCCGAAGTGGTCTTGCCCCACAGGTGAGATGCATCGCAAAATTCAGGCTTGCCGTCATCAATGAAGATATAAACAGGCTTTTCAGAGACACCTTTTACAAATACTGCGTCGTATCCCGACTTGCGGAAAGCAGGGGCAAATGAGCCACCGCAGTTTGTGTCGTTCCATCCGCCTGTAGCTGGGGATTTGCTCACGACAGTTGTCCTAGCGCTGAGCATGGCTCTTGTCCCGTTAACCGGGCCTGAAACGAAGCCAATTACGCTTTTCGGTGCAAAAACCGGAGTGTTGGCAGGCATTAAATCATAGAGGTAGCGCGCGCCCAGGGTGGCACCTCCGATGAAGTTGTAGGCCCACTCGGGGTTGAGTTCCTCAGTTTCAAATGTTTTATAAGTTAAATCTGCAATAAGTATTTTTCCATTATAGCCGTACAAATTATATCCACCTTTCTAATGAGTATTTACTGCTAGGAGCACTGGTGGCGCGTAACGCCTAAAGTTTAACTTTGGTAAATTCCATTGTCCGAACATCTATGAACAAGATGTGCCCTTGCAGCGCAGTAGGTCTGCCGCACAAGAGCTTCACGGCCTCGGCCGACTGCACTGTGGCGCACATTGCCGCGATAAAGCTCAAGTTGCCCCGGGAGGGGGTATTCCTCGCTCTGGGCGGATAAATTTGCTCCATAAGACCTGAGCCGGGCATTATGACAGCAGCCTGCGCAAACCAGCCGCTTATGGCTCCGTGCACCAAAGGAATTTTCATATCAGTACAGGCCTGCGCCAAAACCAGCCGTGATTCGGCAGTGTCTAAAGCGTCAATAGCTAAATCGCAGCCTTGAAGCAGCCGGGCACTACTTTCCTTTGTAAATAGTTCAGCCGCTGCTAAAACCTTAATCTCTGAATTGACCTTAGAAACCCTCTTTGCTGCCGCTTTAGCCTTTAGTTGTCCTATTAGAGATTCTTCACTTGTTAACTGCCTGTTGAGGTTAGAGTTTTCAAAAACATCCCCATCTACAAGCACAAGCGTGCCTACCCCAATCCGCGCCAAGTACTCAATTATATTCCCGCCCAGGCCTCCGCACCCAACTATGCAGACCTTCTTTTGTGCAAGCATTGCACACTCATCCGCACTGAGTGCAGGTAAGTTTCGGTCATACCTGCCTTTAAGGCCCTGTTTCATAACATTAGCCTCCATCCATCGGCCGGATTATTTTGAGTACATCCCCATCGTTTACGGGATCCTCAAGGTTGAGCCAGTTACTGCCGGCCATTACGGTGGCCGTGCGCAGTTCATTCTCGTCCATTGAGACCTGCCGCAGAGTAAATAGCTCAAGACATGCATCAATTACATCGTTTACAGTCGCCCCGGCACTGAGCTCAAGCTCAGCGCTGGGGAAGTTCGGCGGCAGGTCAAACACGAAAAAATCAACCAAAACTTTCATATTACTTCGGAGCCTCTTCGGGGTATAGGTCTTTGATTACACATTCAAGACCGCCTGCGATTTGCAGCATGTCCAAGTAGGGGGTGCCGTCTTCGTAATAACCCAGGGCATTATAGAAATTATCGCCCAGGCGCACTTCGTCAAGGGTCATTCCGGCTGTTGGGCCACCTTTGAGCGGAGGTCTGCCGGCCATGCGGTCGGTTATAGTGAAATCCTTGCGGCGCAGTCCTTCCCTCAGGTTAAATGCCCAGCGCATTGTAAATGAGCGCATACCATAAAAACGCAAAGCGCGCGAGCTCATCTCGTAGCCGGTGACATGTTCATAGGCCTCGTAAATTGAGCGCCCTGGGAATACGCGGGCTGTAAATACACACATTCCGGAGGAGTTAATAAATTCGGTGATACACATTTCTGCCACATCGTGATAACCTGTGATGCGGTAATCGTATCTAAGTTCTTTTGTCATTCGGTCATTGGCCTTGGCCAGGCCGCCCTTCGTGTGCCTTCCGGGAGTTGGATCTAGCTGATATGTGCGTATGTAACCGGGGGCACGGCGCGGATCATGGGCTGCAATCTCTACACCGCTGGCAACGAATAGGAACTCATGGCCCTTTCCGAAGTGGTCGGCAGCTCTCTGAGAGCCCTGGGATAGGATTTCGCCGACACCCTCCACATCACAGATTTTTTTCGTAAGGGCTACGGAGGCTTCGCTGTCGCCCCAGAAAGGCTCAATGCCATCTAGCTCTTCTTTTGAAAGAACCCCTTTGTTAAAGCATTCCGTGGCCCATGCAAGGGTACCGCCCACATGGATTGCGTCAAGGCCTGCCTCATTGCACATGTGATTCATTGTTATAAGGGCTTCCGGGTCTTCATTCATTATGCCGGGCCCGAACCAGCCGATGCTCTCGTACTCAGGCCTGCCCACGGGTACTTCTCCCTGCGTGTATTGCAAGTACTGCCCCTGCTTGATTTTGACATTACCGCCGCAACGCAGGGGACAGGAGTGACAGGCATAGCCTTCATCCAGATACTCTTCGTTTATTTTCGGAGCACCGATACGGGAGAAATCCTCGGCGGTTTTATCTGTTTCTTCAAGAGAAACGGCATAGTTTTGAACGCAGCAGTCGCCGCTCATGAGGTTGGGCAGAAAAGCCCCGGAGGAGCCCGCTGAGCGCATATTGTGAGTCATGGGATGCTCCCTAAGAAATTCCGCGAGCATTTTGTTAATTTCTTTGACACCATCCTTGCTTTTTAAGGGCACCGGTGTATCGCCGGTGCAGACCACGCCCTTGAGCTTTTTAGAACCGATGACGGCGCCTGTGCCGCCGCGTCCTGCCGTCCTGTGATAGTCGGTCATAACGCAGGCGATAGGTGACATTTTCTCACCGCCGGGGCCTATAAATGAGGCTTGATATTTACAATTTAGATCGCGCTTTAGAGCCTCTTCAAAATCGCCTGTTGTAAGCCCCCAGTACTGCTGGGCATCACGGATTTCTGCCTTGCCGTTATCAATAAAAATATAGACAGGTTTAGGTGAGATGCCCTTGACAAAAACGCCGTCGTATCCCGCTTTTTTAAGCATGGGACCAAAGTGTCCACCGCCGCTTGCATCGTTCCAGCCGTTATAAAGAGGGGATTTTGAAACCACCGTATAACGGCCGCCACAGAAGAAGTTGGAGGCACTAAACGGGCCGGGAAGGAATCCCACCATACTATCTTCGCCGAACACATCAGCTCCGCCGGGCATATATTCGTAGAGTATGCGCGCGCCAAGAGCCGGGCCGCCGACGAAGTCCCTGTACCACTCTTCGGGTATGAGCTTATCTTCAAGCTCTCCCGTCGAAAGATTTGCAAATAACATTTTCCCTGTATATCCGAACATTTTTATACCACCTTTTAGAAGTTTTCAGATCTCATTAGTCGTTTACCAAAGCAGCCTTGAGAGCTACACCCGATCTCATATCTTCAAGAGCCTGATTTGCATCAGCCAGCTTATATTTTTTTGAAATAATCTCGGCAAATGGATACTTGCTCTTATTGGCTTGGATGAACTTAAGGCACTTGATATAGTGGCGGATGTCGCCGCTGTGGCTGCCTATTACCACGGCTGTCTTGCGCTGGATTTTGTTAGGTACTACTGGGGTGGCCTGGTCGCTGGTCTGACCTACGATTAGATATTTGCCGAACATGGCCAGCACATCAAGATTTTCAGAGAAAACAGGCAATGAACCTGAGCACTCTATTATTATATCTGCCCCACGGCCGCCGCATAGGTCACGCAAATACTTTACCCGCTCTTCGGAGCTTGCAAAGTCAGAGGCGTTTACTATGTCTGTTGCGCCCCATTTTTTGGCAAACTCAAGACGTGTCGGGCTTAGGTCTACCGCTATTACTTTGGAGGCGCCGGTCTGTGCAGCCATTACGATGGCAAAAAGGCCGACAGGGCCTACGCCTGTCACGACTACAGTGTCGCCGTGGCGGATGCCGCCGCAGTTGTTGAGCCTTTCAAAGGCGTGAACCACGGTGCGGCCTGCACAACACGCACCCACTGCTTCGTCAGTTGTGACATCATCGGGGATTCTCACAAAGTCAGTGCCGGAGAGTATAACTTCATATTCGGAATAGCCGCCGCGGAGTTCATTTGCAAGGGAGAAGCCGTAGCCTCTGCTACGCTCACACATTACAGGTTCATGCAGTACCTTGCAGGAATAACATGTCGGGTCAAAGTAGTGTGACCACATGATGCGGTCGCCAACCTTGACTGGAGTGCCCGCCACGTCAGTTTTAACGCTCTCTGGAAGATAAAAAATCTCACCTATGGTTTCATGCCCCATAATAATTGGGGTAGGCGGGTGCATAGATAGCTCATCGCGTGCGAGGTGAACGTCTGTGCCGCACACGCTTGCCATTTTGACCTTCACCAGCATGTCCCCGGGCGCCAGCTCCGGTACGGGCATGTCGAGAAGCTCAAGGGGCTTCTTAAATTCGGTAAGAACCATTGCTTTGCTGGTTTTTGGGATATCCATATTTAAGTCCTCCTAAAAAAATAATTAATTATGTAATACCTGTTGCGAAGGTTTTACCACACGAGTAACTTGATAAGTTCACTGATATCAGCTAGTTTTTCCAGATTCTTTACAGTTTCTATTATTTTACCGGCATGTTCACGGGACATAGGGCGCGCCGAAAAGTCTACGCAACCGTAAAACTTCTCAACACATTCTTCGAATGTGGCAGGGCGCTCGGGGGATCCGATTGCTGTGAGCATTTCGACGGTTTTGACAGAGCCGTCCTTTAGGGTGGCTTCAATGCGGACTGGTTCAAGGCCGCCTGTGTCATATTTGGGGTCGTTTGCTACGGTTATTTTTGACGTAATTGCTAACAGCTCTTCGTCGGCTATGGCTTCCTTGGTAAAGGATGTCAGTGCAACTCTCTTGCGGGCAATGGCAGAGGCGCAAGCCCACGCCAACGAGAACTGGCTGTCAACTGTGTTTCTAGGTCTGGTCTTGATATCTGCCGGCTCGCCGAGAAGGCCTAATGTACCCTTGCCGCACCAAATCTTGATGCTTTCCACATTATCGGCTGTCACACCGTGTTCACGGGTCAAACTAAGTGCCGCATCTGCCGTGGGGTGAGTGCCCCTACAGCAGGGATATGGCTTAATTGAAGTGTTTCCGCTTTCAAAGCGTGTGCCCAGTTCACCTATTAGCAGTTCTTCTGAGTAACAGTTGCCGTGGTACACCTTATAATAACCCTGTATGCCTTGAAGAGAGTTTACCGCTCCCGTGACACCTTTGGAGGCGAGCATGGCTGCCTGAATACCGCCCCTTACAGCAAAACCCGGTCCAAGGCGCTTTGTCAGTGCGCCGTCTTTGACAACTTGGCCATTGCCGCAGCTCTGGTGGTAGCCTATGCCGATGGCATAGACAATCTGTTGCTCTGTGAGGCCCAGGAGCTTCGCGGCCACGGCGGCAGAGGTCATAAATCCATTGAGGGTTGTAAAGTGCCAGCCATACTGGTGGATATCATCCCCGGGTCTTGTGGCCAGCCCCATTCTGCAAATCATATCACCGCCGACTGCTATGGCGTGAATAAAGTCCTGCCCGGATAGCTTTCCGATGTATTCCCCGATGGCCATAGCCGTTGAAACCGTGACAACGCCGGGGTGCATTATAGCCGCCTCATGCACATCATCAAAGTCCAGGGAGTGTGCCATCGAAGCATTTGATTGGGCAGCGTTTGGTGCGGGAACCTTCTCACCGCTTCCAATAATTGTGGATTGCGGGGCACCGCCCCACTCAACAGCCAGTTCCCTGACCTGTGTGGCGCCTGCCTCTCCGATTCCGCCTATAGCAACACCGATATAGTCCAGAACTTGTTTTTTTGTTTCCTCTACCACTTTCTCGGGTAGATTCTCAAATTTTACATCCAGAAAATTTTTCGCAAATAAACCACTTGCGTCCATAAGAGCCTCCTAAATATTTAAGTTTGATTTTATGCAGTTATCAAATAAGTTTACAGTAAATGTTGTTATTGGTGTATAATTCTAATATGAAAGTCTTGTGGCTGAGCTTTATAGATTACACGATTAGCTCAAGAAACTCAGGCGGGCCTTTTAGGATTGGGTCAAGTTTTTCGCGAAATGCCACATCGTGTTCTGTCTGGAAATGCTTTTCCACACATTCTTTGTTTTCCCAGGCCATGAGCAAATAAAGCTCTGAAGGGTTTTCCTTTGAACGGAAGGCATGGGCAAAGTGGCAGCCCTCATCATCTCGTGAAGTAACCGCTTGCTTCTTCATCAGTTCGTAGGCAAGCTGTGCATCTACTACATCAAACTTCAATAAATCAACTAACATGTAATCCTCTTTCTGTGGCGCCCTGAGGGAATTTCACCCCCACAGCTTGCAGCACATTTAATTTCAAAGATTGTTTGATTCTTCCTAAAATTTGCCGCTGCTTCTCTTGTAATCTCCGCCATTGCCTCCCGAGAAGTGCAAAATAGGTTTTTCAAGTTTAGGCACCAAAATTGGACTATGATCTACGCCTTGAGGGACATAGACAAGGCAGTTTTTGGTAAACGAAAACTTTTCGCCATCTATGAGAAACTCTATTTCTCCGCCGAGTTCATCAGGACGTGACGGATCAGAACCGAAGAAGGCTATAACCTCGTCAAAATCGTGGTCATGCTCCTCAGGGCCTGTGTCATTTGTTTGAAGAAACCATACCGCCTCCATATATGGGGCACCGGAGAGTTTTTTGCCGTCAATCCAGAGAAGCCTCGTGAGAAACCCTTCCGGAGCTGTCGGCAGCTTCCCATCCACAGGCGCGTATTTGTGAACTACATTGCCCGAATACGTCCCTACAGGTGAGGCAGCCTCCGCAGAAGCTGCGGAATATACATCGCTCGTCAAGTGGCAGGTATGGCAAAACACAGGTTTTTCTAAGCTCTTTACTCTTATGTTGCCGTGAGCAGCACCGGCGGGGACAAACACGAAGCTATTTTCGGTAATTGTTATAACATCATTTTCGATTTGAATTTCGATTTCGGCGTTGAGAGGTTCAGGATTTTGAGGGTTCGAGCCGGCAAAGAGCATCAGTTCGTCTGAATCATGCTTTATAAGCCCCTCCCTCTCATGGGGCTCCATAATCCATCCGGCTTCCGCATAGAAGCAGCCCTCAAAAAATTTGCGGCTCATTGACACAATAGGAACTATCGGCCCCCCTTTCTTAAAAATCGTACCACTGCACTGGGGTGAACCTGCTAGGGCGAAGTATTTCTCCACTGACATAGTTGTTTCCTCCATATAAAAATTCTTTACCGAGTTATGTGTTCTTTATTCTATATCAAAAAAAGGTCAGATTTCAGGACTTAGCCCTTGCTCTTAATCAAAGTACTCTGGGAATCTGCGCTTCGGCAGATTCTCAGGGTCGTGGGCGAAAATTAAAGTGTGCCCGATTGATTGCAGATACTGTAATTTTTCAATTGAGCGCACCGCCTGCCAATTATCAGTGCAGGTGCCGGGAAGTAGTTTGCGCTCAAGAGCTTCGCGCAGCGGAGCCGCATCACAGGCAAGAACCAGCTTTCCAGAATTTGGCATTGTCACGATAACAGACTGGTGACCCCGTGAGTGCCCGCGCGTGTCAATTAGTACAATGGCTCCATCGCCGAAAATATCATAATCCTCATCATCTTGCGGCTGAATGAAATTATAGCCGCGGGTTTTTTCATATGTGTGAAATATATACCCCCCCTCACAGGCTTCAGGCCACCAAGCGGCCTTGAGCTCTTCTTTGCGGGCTATAAAGGTTGAGTTTGGAAAGTCGTTCATGTAACCTGCATGATCAAGATGCAGGTGGCTCATAACCACATAGCCAATATCATCTGGTGTATATCCAAGCAGGGATAGTTTGTTAATAATTGAGTCGCCTTCTTCCATTACTGTAACGGCGTCGCGCATATCATAGTTTTGACCCGTATCTACGAGCACAAGCCCTTTGGGGTGCTCAATTAGATAAGCAAAAATAGGCATCTCTACCGGGTTTTCAGCGTTTTCACATCTGGCGGCTACGAAACCGCGCGGCAACTTAAAAGAGCCAACCTGTATGCAGTATAGCTTCATTTGAAAATCATTCCTCACATAATGTATTAAAGTTTTAATAAATCAGTCCGATTTCTTGAAAACCGCCCATCCAGTAACGGGTAATGTGCCGTAACCTGGCGGCACCGCTTATTCCTTATTCTTATTGAGCATTGCATTTTACTAATTGACTATCCCTTGCATTTTAGACTTTGCTGGTATAGAATGCTAAAAACTTACCTGCGATGCATGAATAGAATTAAGAAATGGAGTGTAAAATATGCAATCAGTATGGAATGCACCAAACCCAATCCTCTTCGGTCAGGGGAGCGCAAAGTCTGTGGGCGATAAACTCCGCGAATTCGGATGCTCAAAAGTTTTAGTAGTTTATGATGAAGGGGTCAAACCGATTGCCGATACCATTATTGGCTACATTGAGGCCGCAGAAATCGGCATTGCACGTTTCGGTGAAGTGCAGGCTGACCCGCCTGACTGGCTTGTTGAAAAAGCTGGAGCACTGGGCGTTTCGGAAAAGGTTGATGGTGTCGTCGGCATAGGCGGCGGTTCAAGCCTAGATGCGGCGAAGGCTGCCAAGCTGCTTATCGTCAACCCGCCGCCAATCAGTCAGTACTATGGGCGGGAAGGTGTTGTGATGAAACCATCTGTGCCTCTTATAGTGATGCCTACCACAGCAGGCACAGGATCTGAGTGCACACCGGGCGGCGTTATAACTGACACTCAGCGCGGCATCAAGACGAATATCGCCGGAGTGGGGTGCGCTGTGACCCTTGGTATAGTAGATCCTGAGCTGACAATAGGAATGCCTCCTGCTGTAACGGCATTTACAGGTATGGATGCCTTGAGCCACTGCTTAGAATCATTTACTTCCCAGCGCAGAAATGATTTGTCGGCACTGGTGGGCAAGGAAGGCATCCGCCTGGTGGCAAAATATTTAGTCCGCGCTTACGAGAACGGAAACGACATGGAAGCCCGTGAGGGTATGATGTTTGCCTCTGTGCTGGGTGGAATGGCCATGTCCGGCGCTCTGTGCCACCTGGCACACGATATAGGGCGCAGCCTGGGAGCAAAATTTCATGTACCTCATGGTAACGGCTGTGCAGCCTGTATGCCGCAGGTCATGGAAACAATTGCGGAAGTCCGTACCCCGGAGCTTAGGTATATTGCCGGGTGTTTCGGAGTGGAACCCGCCCCTGATGCCGATGCTAAAACTGTCGGCAAGGCTGCCGGTGATGCGATAAAAGAGCTAATTAAAACAATCAAACTTCCAACTTTGAGTCAAATGGGCCTGAGCCTGGAAGAACTTTTGGCCAAAGTGCCTGACGAAGTTGAAATGCAAGCAGCAATGGCTGCCAAGGCCGGATTTGTGACATCCCCTGTGCCCATCACAAAGGAACTCATTGCAGATATAATCAAGAGGGCATATAACGAAAATTAATCCTGAGATAAGAACCTTGAGGCGGGGCTTAAATCCTCACCAAGCCGCTTTCGGGTGGAGCTTTCATTCTTTCACTAGAAAGGCTCCGCCCGATGGCGGCTTTGCATTTTATAACCTGCCTATATCTAAGGCAACTTGATGAGCTTCGCGGGTAGCTGCTAAAATGTTGCGCGGGGTCAGACAGTCGCCGATTTGATAAAATTCAGGTGCCAAGGCTCTAAGAGCCAGAGCCTCATCACTAAGCGGCGCATATCCGGCAGCACAAATTACTGAGTCAGCTTCAATGTTAAGCTCCTGGCCGCCCTTTGAAACCTTAAGGCTATTACCCGTAACCTCCAGCACTTCCGCAGAGGTCATAACCTTGAGGTTTGGAAGTTTCTTTAACTCCTGCGCCATCGCAACCCCATGGACGAGATTTACACCCAGTTCAATGGATAGGGGATTGCTTATCCTATCAGAGGTAGACTGTTCTTCAAGAGTTGCCACAGTCATGGGGAGGCGCTCCACAATAGTTATATCGCGTCCCATCTGAGCCAGGTAAATCCCAAGCTCAAGCCCCACCAGTCCGCCACCTAGAATGCTGACCCTCTGGCCTGCGAGGCTCGGATTTCTGTACACTTCTTCGGCGCTAAGTGAGACTTCAGAAAGCCCGGGTATATCGGGCGTGATGGCCTTCGCTCCGAGAGCTGCAATAATTGCATCAGGGGATATTTCCTTTACGTATTCAGGAGTTACTGTGGTGTTGAGCCTTACATCAACGCCTAGCGTGTCTATTAAGTGACGCTGCCTGGCGATATATTTTTCAATTTTGCCCTTAAAGGGGACATTTTCCTCACAGAGCAGCACTCCGCCTAGCTTATCGGACTTTTCGCATAAGATTACACTATGCCCCTGCTTTGCAGCAGTAATGGCAGCCTGCATACCTCCGACACCGCCGCCCACGACCAGTACATCCTCATGTTTGCGCACAGGCGGTCCGACAAGGGCGTCTCGTTCGAACCCGACTTCAGGGTTAATGGAGCAGTAGAAAATTCCCGCATTTGTGCTTGAAGAAAAGCAAACAAAACACCGCAAGCACTGGGCTATCTCAGCTTCGAGCCCCAGACGTGCTTTTAGGGGGGTATCGGGGTCTGCCAGTGACTGTCTGCCTAAAGCCAGTACATCAGCTTGCCCGGAGGCTATAATTTCCTCCATATGCCGCGGGTCTGTAAGTGCACCCACTGTTGCAACGGGGGATTTTACATGCTTTTTTATCTCCGCTGCATACTTTACATTTACTCCGTCTGGCAAAAACATTGGCGGATGCGTCACCATAGCCCCTGAGTCGTCCTCATGATGGCCTGCGGAAACATGGATTAAATCCACATAGTTATCAATAGCCTTAGCTATCGCAACACCCTCATCTATGCCGTAACCTCCGGCGACTATTTCCGCACCGGATATTCTCACTTCAATAGGAGTGCCGGAGCCCACTGCGCGGCGTACCGCCTCGATTACCGCCAGCGGGAAACGCATGCGGTTTTCAAGGCTGCCTCCCCAGCGGTCAGTCCTTTTATTTGTGAGTTCCGACATGAACTGGGCAATGAGCCAGCCGTGCCCGCCATGGAGCGTAATCATGCCGTAACCGCATTTCTTGGCAAAGGCGGCACCTTTGGCAAAACTTTCTATAAGCCCTTCAATCCACTGTTCATCCATGGCACGGATTTCTGTGCCATCGTGGCGGATACCGTCAGTTAGGCCATAGACAAAGCCTTCGCGCTCGGCCATAGGTCCTGAGTTTGCCCCGGCATGGTTGAGCTCAACCGCTGCATGGGCACCGTGGCGCACGATGGCAGTTGAGGTGCGGGTCAGGGAAATTCTGCCGCGCACATCGTCGCCGCGCAACTGAAACGGATGGCCGTGCCCTGCTCGGCTCTCAACCATAAAGTCGCCCACACAGACTGAGGCAAAGCCGCCGCGTGCCTTTATCTCGTAAAAAGCCGTGGCGTCCTCGTCAAGAAAATTTTCGGTAGTAAGTCGGTATGTATCCTGAGGCGAAGCGAAAAGGCGGTTGCGGAATGTGAGGCTACCCAGCTTAATCGGCTCAAAAAGATGCACAAATGACATAGTTTTCCCTCCCAAAAATAATTGTTCAAATTATATAACGCCAACACTTTTATTGCAATTGAATTCGTGCAATTTAGTATAACTGTTACTTATCGAATCAGCACCATTGCATATATACGTTCCTGTTGACTCACGATATAAAAGTGTTTAGAATGTAAGAAACGTACGTATATAATGGTGTGTTTTTGAGGTAAGAAACCGTGGAGCCGCAAATGATGCACAAAATGACCATCCCTTTTCGCAGTTGTTTTGTGCATGGAAATTACCGAGAGGAATGGTTGTTTTTGTGAAAAATATTCAAGAAGGGCAGTTTAACAAGCATGTTTTTCAGGTATCGTCCGAACTTAGTTTCTGTGCCGGATGCAGGAGCTGTGAAGTTATATGCGGGCTTGTGCACGACGGGGTTACAGGCCCCATGCGGCAGCGCCTTTGCGTTAAACGCGACATACGCATGATGACCCATGAAGTGCTGACATGCAAACACTGTAAAGATCACCCCTGCTATAATGCCTGTCCTAAAAAAGATGAGGCAATAGTAGTAGAGGATGGAATCGCCATAATAGTTGAGGAGGCTTGCATAGGCTGTGGGTTATGCGCTAAGGCCTGCCCCTTCAAGCCGTCACGGATTAACTATATAAAAGAGTTGCCGCGGGAGACCCGCAAGGCACGCAAATGCGATATGTGCCGCGATAGGGAAGCCGGGCCTGCCTGCGTGCAATGGTGTCCTGTGCGATGTCTGGAGGTGAAGTAATGAGTGTGGAAATGTACGGATATATCGGGAAAATTGCAAGGATTAATTTGACAACCAAATCTGTCACCGAAATACCTACCTCAAAATATGTCCCCGAAAACATCGGTGGGCGCGGTGTATGCAACAGAATTTTCTGGGATGAAATGAAGCCCGGCATCGGCGCTCTTGACCCTGAAAGCATGCTCATTTATATGACAGGCCCAACTACAGCAACAGGTATTCCCACAGGCGGGCGCTCTGTGTTTACAGGTATTTCACCCAATAGCTACCCGGAGATGTATGTGTGGAGCGGCATTGGCGGCATGGTTGGAAATGAACTCAAATATGCCGGCTGGGACGGCTTTATCCTAGAGGGCAGAAGTGAGGAGTTCGTTTATATCCTCATCGACAATAACTCGATACAGTTTCTCGACGCAGAGCCATTGCGGGGGACTTTTGTACATGCTTGCCAGCGCAAGCTCTCTGAAATTCACGGTGAGAACTCCCAGAGCATGGTAATTGGCCCTGCCGGGGAGAATTTGATGCGCAACGCCACCATCACTACCTCAAATGACAATGTGGCAGCCAAATCAGGTTTTGGCGCCGTTTTCGGCTCAAAAAACCTCAAAGCCATTACAGTTAAAGGCCATGGGGATGTGACGCTCTATGATATAGACAAAATGTTTCACCTGCGGCAGAAGATGGGGAGCCCGTATATGCGCCATAACCCTCTCGTACATGAGAAAAAACACGGAATGGACGGCAATGAGATTGAAGTCGAGGGAGGCTGGACCCGGGGGCAGGTGGCTTGCAGCCATGCCTGCAACCAGCATTGCAACCGGCTGATGATTGGGATGAAATCAGCTTTTAACGAAGATAAAATTAATCAAGTGGAGAAATGTGTAGGGATTTTTGCCTACGGCTTCAAGGAGGACTGCTCCTGGACTCTCGTACAGAATTTTGAAACTGAGCGAAACCATTTTCTGGCCTGCAAAATGCTATCGAGAGAAGAGCCTGAGCCGGATCCGGAAGATCCTCATTTTGAACATTTATTTGCAAAGACCACCGGCGACAAAGTGGATTACTGGAAACCGGACTTTGACAAGGGCAGCGTCATGATGGATATGTGCAATGAGTACGGCATCGACAAATGGGATGTGATAGTATGGTACTTTACATGGCTTTCCATGGCTAAGAAAGAAGGGCTTCTTGAAGGTATGGATTTCGGCATGGAAGTAGATGTTGAAAATGTCGAGTTTGTTAAGCATTTCATGAACATGATTACATACCGCCAAGGTAAGTACGGCCCGGTTTTTGCCGAGGGAATGGCCCGCGCTATCCGAACCTTGGGTAAGGAGAAGTTTGGAGATGCCATTTACAAAGGCCGCGTTTCTCAAGTCACAGGCGAGCAGTATGACCTGCCTGTCAGCTTGGAGTCCGCTTGGGGGCAGAGTTACCACTGGCAGGGCAGGGGTTTTGAAGGGTCTATTAACAAGCCCGGCTGGGTGGCTGTTTCCTTGCTGCAGATGAATTCTTCGCGGGATACTCAGACTGTAGCCCACTTCCATGATGATTTTGAAAATTACCTGCAATATAAGGATGATCCTTGCCGCAGTCCTGTGATTGTGGACAGTGTCATAATGAACGAAAACAGGGCGGAGACAAAGGATTCTGTAACCAGCTGTGACTGGCAGAGCCCTGATCTCTATTGGCCGGAGATGGAAGCGGAAATGTTCAGTGCCGCAACCGGCCTGCCCATGACTGAGGAGCAGTTAAATGATGCCGCTTGGCGCTCATTTCTGTTGTTCCGCTCAATTTTAATCCGTGACTTCGGCAGAACCCGTGAGCTAGAGGTAAATGAGATATTCCCCACAATGCAATACCCCGATTCTTCAGGAAAGACAGTTGAGTGGGATGAATGGAACGACTTGGTGGATTTGTATTACAGCAGGCGCGGATATGACTTGCAAACGGGGTGGCCGCTTAGGGAAACCTATGAGAAGTACGGCCTTGCTGATGTTGCAGATGAGCTTACCAGACAAGGGAAAAACATAAAAAACAAATAAATTTATAAACTGGGGTGATTTAATGGGTAGAATGGATGGCAAAATTGCCGTTGTTACAGGCTCCGGCTCCGGCATCGGCCGCGGGGTTGCAGTTATGTTTGCCAAGGAGGGTGCTAAGGTTGTGTGCGCCGACTTTAATGAGGAAGAGGGAAATGCGACGCTCGCCATGGTTAAAGAGGTTGGAGAAGGCATTTTTGTCCGCACCAATGTACGCATAAAGGATGATATAAGAAACCTTTTGAGCAAAACATTGGAGGCGTACGGCAAGGTTACAACTTTGTTTAACAGCGCAGGAATCCTAGTACATGCTCCATTCCTGGAGCATACCGATGAGGACTATGAGCGCTTGACCGAGACTAATTTCAGGGGTTATTACTGGATGATGCAGACCTTCATGCCATCCCTTGTGGAGCATGGGCATTCATCCATAACAAATGTAGCCTCAATATCTGTAATTAAACCTGAAAGCGACGCATATCTCTATGGAGCTATGAAAGCAGGCATTGACAAGATGACACGGGATTTAATAAGGGAATTTTCGCCGCAGGGGGTGCGCCTTAATGTAATTTGCCCCGGCCCTGTGCAGACCAACCTCACCCCTGAATGGGTTAGAAATAATCCCGAAATTCAGGCTGAAATTTGCAAGGAAGTTTGCCCGGTGGGCAGGTTAGGAAAGCCTGAGGACATAGCCTATGCGGCTGTGTGGCTGGCTTCCGATGAGGCTGACTGGGTCACAGGCAGCACTATAGTGGTCGATGGCGGCGCATGCAATATGGGCTAAGCTCCGTCTAAATACGAGGAGGTAGGGTATGTCACTTAAATATCCAAAGTTGTTTACACCCCTTTCCATTGGTTCCGCTGTGTTCCGCAATAGAATTTTTGCATCCCCCCAAGGGTTTTATAATGTAGCCAAGGATAACTTGCCCGGCAGGGATGAAGCTGCATATTTTGAGCGCAAAGCCCTGGGAGGCTTTGCATCTGTATGCGTGGGGGACTGCATTGTTGACAGTGCTACAGGAACTCATTATCCTTTTTTAATCCGAATGGATGATCCTTCAACCCTGCCGGGGCTCTCCGCCGTTGCTGGGGCAGTTTCCCGCCACGGTGCAATAGCATCGGCAGAACTTTCCCACGCAGGTATGTACGCCAGATTCGTAAAAGATCCCGATGCGGAGATGTTTGGCCCCGAGGGAAATAACGAAGCTCATCACCGCAGGGAGAAAGCCGCAGGCGGAACCCTTTACGGTCCTGTGGCCATGGCTGACGGCAAGTACGGCGAAGTCGAGGCCATGTCAGAGGAGCTGATGCTACACGTAATTGACAAGTTCGGACGCGCTGCCGCATGGGCAAAGCGCTGTGGATTCGGCATGGTGACAATCCACGGCGGCCACGGCTGGCTGCTTGCTCAATTTATGTCACCGTTTATAAATACCCGCACAGATGGCTGGGGGGGCTCATTTGAAAACCGCATGAAATTTCCGCTGGCCGTTGTAGATAGTGTGCGCAAGGCAGTAGGGCCGAAATTTCCAATTGAAATCCGCCTGTCAGGTTCCGAATGTGACAGTACGGGCTATGATATTGACGAAGGGGTAAAAATTGCGAAGGCTTTAGACCAAAAAGTTGATATCTTGCATATCTCAGCCGGAAACCACGAGTTCGAAAAAACATTTGTTATAACCCACCCAAGTATTTTCCTTCCTGATGGCGTGAATGTGAAATATGCCGCCGAAATTAAAAAACATGTCAAAACTCCTGTCGCCACTGTAGGGGCCCTTACTGACCCTGAGATGATGGAGGAAATAATTGCATCGGGACAGGCGGATATAGTGTCCTTGGGCAGGCAGTCAATCGCAGACCCGGATCTACCAATAAAGGCGCGCGAGGGCAAAAATGAGGACATTGACAAATGCTTGCGCTGCACCACATGCTTTTGCGGAGCAGGGGAACACAGGCGCCTGCGTTGTTCAATTAACCCCGTCATCGGCAATGAGGTTGAAGAAAAAATGACCTCTCCGCCCTCAAAGCTCAAGACCGTTCTTGTAGCAGGCGGCGGTGTCGGCGGTATGCAGGCTGCCCTTACAGCCGCTCGCAGAGGCCATGATGTGACCCTATGTGAAAAATCAGGGGAACTGGGCGGAGTGCTTCTATGTGAATCTGAGGTTCCCTTTAAGAGCCGGCTGGATGAGTATATAAAGCGTCAGGCCCGCAGGGTCAGACAGGCCGGTGTGAAGGTGGAGCTAAATACAGCCGTGACACCGGAACTTGCAAACAAACTGGCTCCGGACGTTATAGTGGCGGCACTGGGAGCAGTTTCTGCCGCGCCGCCTATTTTGGGCATCGAAAATGCAATCAGTGCTGAAGAGTTATACCGGAATCCGAAGCGTTGCAAGGGAAATCTCGTCATTTTGGGCGGAGGGCTTGTCGGTTTGGAGCTGGCTGTATACATGGCGGATTTAGGATGCAATGTGACAATTGTGGAGCTTGCCCCTGTATTTAATGTCGATCCCTTCGGAATGCACACGATGGCACTTATGCTAAAGCTGGAAGAACACAAAATAAAGACGCACTTTAACACGCGCGTCTTAGAGATAAAAGATGAAGCTGTGGTCTGCGAAAATAAGGAAAACAGGTTTGAGATTAGTGCAGATATGACAGCCTATGCCACTGGGCAGGTTGCAAGGCGCAACGAGGCTTTGGCTCTTCACGATTGCGCCAAGGAGTTTCACATGCTTGGGGACTGTATTGAGCCGGGAAATATCTACGATGCCACAAGGGTAGCGTATTCCATTGCAAAAGATATAGGCTGCGAGATATATTAGTGGTATTATGTATAGTGAGCCACACTGTTGTTTCTAGCACTCATTAGTAAGCAGGGCAGCTACAAGATTTGCTAAAATGGGATTGGTGTTGCTTTTAAGATAGCCAATCACAGTAGTCATTGTGGGAACCTTGCCCTCGTGTTCAAGAGGCAGGCAAACCACATCCGCACTGTTAGAAATGGGCAGGAGCCTTTCCACAGCAAAGCCCGGCAAGAAGCTGATACCGCGCTCAAGCCCAATATTCATGAGCATCTCGCCGAAATTCCGGACCGGTATGATTACACCTGTATCCAGGCCTAACTGTTCACGGTCGTTTAGCATTTCGCGAAATGTGTTGGGGAGTTCCTGAGGATCATAGAGTATTGCAGGCTCCTCGCGCAGCAAATTTGCCGTCACTTTCTCAAGTTTGGCAAAGGGGTGACTGGAGTTGCACACAACGAAAATCGGATCCTCACGCAGGCTCTGCGTTTCAATCTCAGGATCGCGCTCCGTGTCACTGGGCGGGCCTATGATAAGATCGGTCATGGAGTTTTTAAGCTCTGTAATATGCCGTCCGGGAGCTTCAACCCTTATATTAAGGCTCACGTCCGGATACATGGAGGCAAAGGCACGTAACTTGTCCAGGAGCATAAAGCCCTCACCGTAACCCGGCATCATAACCCCTATCATGCCACGGGCTCCGGAGGCAAGGCTCTCAGCACTTTTGACAGCCATCTCATATTTGGCAACGAGCTGAACAGCCTGATGGTAGAAATCCCGCCCGGCCTCAGTAAGCCTTATTGAGCGCTTGTCACGCACAAACAACTGAAAGCCAAGCTCATCCTCCATTTTTTTGATGTGCAGGCTCATGGCAGTTTGTGTTATGTACCGCTCTTTGGCAGCAACTGTGAAGTTGAGCCGTTCAGCAGCGGTTATGAAATACTTAAATCTCAATATATCCATGACCAAAGCATATCATGTCATATAATAAAAGTAAAGCAATTCACAAAATAGTAATAAAAATAGAATAAATAACGGAGGAAATGAGTAGAAAATGATTAGAGTAAGACAGAAGAGAATAGACGAGCAGAGGTTCCTGAATGAACTGCGTCCAGAGGTTCTGGCTCCATGGCCACAGACTGCCGCAGAAATTGACCTGGACGAAGCCATCGCATATCAAAAATCCTTACCCGATGATAAGAATTTTACAAAAATGCTTGCCAAGTACCGGGCAGACGGTACCGTTGGGCTCTTCCCGCGCTCAGGTGTGCCTGTTGTTGAAAAAGAAATTGAGCTGCTAAAATCGCTCAACGAGGTGGGCGTTAGGCTGTTTCCGTTTACAACAGACTCATATACACGCAACTTGAGGCTGGGCGAAGCCCAGAAGGGGCTGGAAGAGAGCATCAGAACAGGGCAAATGAAGCTCAACGGCTACCCGATTATAAACCACGGTGTTAAGACCACCAGAAAAGTTGTCGAATCCTGTGAAGGAGCATTTGACCCCCGTTCATCCCGTGTGGCCAACAGCTTCGTAGGTGAGGTGGCATTTGCCTCCGGCATGACAGCGATGCCCAACAGCTTTTTCGGCTGGATTGGCGGCTATGACAAGATAGCTAGTGCAGAGGAATGTATTGAAACAGCTCAATATCTCGGCCGTCTCATCGGTTACTATGCAGACAGGGGCGTAATAATTTCGACAGACTGCCACGGCTGGATTCCAAATGGTGTTATCCCGATGTATATTAACATCGCCACACAGATAATTGAAGCTCTTATTTCGGCAGAGCAGGGCGTAAAGAGTGTTGTACCCCTGATGAATTTCCAAGGCAATCTGGAACAGGATGTCTCCGAAATCCTTGCAGCCGAAGGTCTTTTCCGCAAATACTTGGATAAGTTTGGCTACAAAGATGTAGTTATTCCGGGTCTTATAGGTAACCAGTCGTCACTATTTGCCTTCCCTCAGGATATCGGCCTGGCATATGGATATATCAACTATGTTGCGATGATTGCGGCTCTCTCTCCGATTGACGCTTGCTCAGTTAAAACAGTTGATGAGGCTGTGGGAGTGCCAAGCGTGGAATCACATATGCAGACATACCGTTCAGCTAACTGGATATTCAATGTTGTCCGTCAGCAGGGTATTAAATACGACTCCGAAACAGTTCAACTGGAAAAAAGAATGTGTGAGCTGGCCGTTTCAGCCATTATTGACAAGGTAATTGAAATGGGTGACGGGGACTTGGCCGTGGGATGCGTCAACGCCCTGGCGGCAGGCGTGCTTGACTCTCCGTTTTCAATCAATGTCAATGTCCGCGACCTTTGCATGGGCGCACGTGACTTGCAGGGTGCTTGCCGCTACATTGAGTACGGGAATCTTCCGATTCCGGATGAAGTACGCAAGTACAACGATGAGAAGCTGCGCGAGCGCGAAAAAGCCGAGGGCAGAAAAATCGGATACAAGACCAGTATCGCCGATTTCTGGACACTTTCACGTGGCTGCCTCATAGACCCTCCGGGTACTGTGGATGATGTGCCGGACATACAAGAGGATCTCAAGGAAGCCATTGGCAAAACTCAGCCCACTATTATAACAGGCACAGTAGGCGTGGATGCACATGTTATCGGTACAAAAATTATTTCCAAGGTTTTGAGGGAAGCGGGCTTTAAGGTGGTTGCTCTTGGTGCGCAGACCGCTCCGGAAGAATTTATAAAGGCAGCTCAGGAAACTGATGCTGCGGCAGTTATGATGACTAGCTTGTACGGAATGGCTGAACAGGACTTGCAAGGCTTTAAAGAAAAATGTGTAGAGGCCGGAGTAGGGGACACACTCTTGTACATCGGAGGCATCTTGGGTGTTGGCAAGCGGGACTTTGAGGCAGATGAGGTGAAGTTTAAGGCTCTGGGCTTTGACAGAGTGTACCCACCCGATGCTCCCGTCGAGCCATCAATAAAAGATTTGTTTGATGATTTGCGCTCAAAGGGTTTGGTGTAAAAAAGGACTGGTAATAAAATGAGTAACATAAGGGTATTTGTAGATTTTGGCAGCACATTTACTAAGGCTGTGGCATTTGATATTGAAAAACTTGAGCTTTTGGGACGTGTGCAGGTACCCTCAACGGTGGAAACTGATGTTACTGAGGGTCTGAAGGCTGCGCTGCACGAGCTGGGCAAACTGGCTCCAGTAGGTGAGGAAGAGATTAAAAATACTATTGCTTGCAGTAGTGCAGCCGGAGGCCTCCGGCTCGCTGTCATCGGGCTGGTGCCCGACTATACGACTAAGGCCGGGCATCTGGCAGCCCTGGGCGCAGGCGCCAAAGTGGTAGGCCAGTTCTCTTTTGAAATGTCACGCTCAGAAACCCGCAGACTTAATGACCTGGCCCCTGATATTGTTTTGCTCACAGGTGGCACCGATGGCGGAAATAAAAAAACTATCATTCACAATGCGAATGTTCTAGCTAATTCAGCGGTTTCAAACATAATAGTTGCTGGCAACAAGTCAGCCCGGGATGATATTGAGGACGCTTTTGATGGCACCGGAAAAAATGTCTACTATGCCGACAATGTAATGCCTGAATTTGGCCGGCTGGAACTGGATTCTGTTAATGAGCGCGTGCGGGAAGTGTTTCTCGCGCGTATAATGGATGCAAAAGGAATATCCCGCGCCGCAGGGATTATAGGCAGAATCGCCATGCCAACCCCCGCAGCCGTTATGGAAGCGGTGCACCTCATCGCAGACGGCACCCGCCACACACCGGGGCTCGGGGAACTTCTTGTGGTAGATGTGGGCGGAGCGACAACAGATGTCTATTCGGCCGCCTCCGGAGTATCTGAGGGGCTGAAGCTAATTGGCATAAAAGAACCTTACATGAAGCGCTCGGTCGAGGGGGACCTGGGACTGTTTCACAACCTGGATACCTTAGCGGAGCTGGCTGAAGAAAATACCGGCCTTGAAGAGCTCCTTAAGCGGCGCAGTGTGCCCAGCGGGGACGAATCGGTTATGCTCCATGAGCGGCTCACTAAAATGGCTGTTAATACGGCTGTTTCCCGCCATGTAGGCAGGCTGGAGTCCATAATGACCGGAGATGGCCCGGTGTGGGTTCAGCGGGGCAAAGATCTGCGCAAAGTGAAACTTGTAATAGGTGCAGGAGGGCCTGTGGTGTTCGCCCGAAATCACCTTGGTGTTTTAATGGGTGCCACCGGAGATGGTAAGGACGGAGTTTTAATGCCCAAGGAACCTAAGTTTGCGCTGGATCACCGCTACATACTATTCGCAGTTGGGCTGCTCTCACTTGAAGAACCCGAGAAGGCCCTGTCCATTGCGAAAAAGTATATTATGCACATTTAAATTTGATTAATGACGAAGGGAGCAGCCAAATGACAAAGCCGGAAAACAGCCCAAAACTCTGGACGGCCGCATTTGTGGTGCTCCTGACTGCAAACATGCTCTACTTGTTTGGCGTGTTTATGATGAGCCCGACAGTACCGCTGTTTGTAATGTATTTGGGACATGAAGAGCTGGCGGGGGCTGTGGCGGCTTCATTTACGGCTGCCGCAATAGTTATGCGCCTGCTCTCTCCGCTGGTTTTGCGCAAGTTAGGCAAAAAGAAGATGCTGCGGATTAGCGTAGCATTGTCCCTTGTAGTCACAGCGGCTCTCGGCCTCGCAGATAGCATGACGGGGGTGTTTCTCCTGCGCATGGCACAGGGGGTGAGTTTCGGTTTAGTTTCAACCATAAGCACAGCCCTCGCTGTGGATTTTCTGCCCACGCTGCGGCAGGGTGAGGGGATGAGCTACTTTGGCATGGGCACAACAGTTATGGTGGCTGTTGCGCCGACCTTGGGGCTGTTTTTGTCCAGAACTTCAGGATTTCAAATAATGTTCCTTGTGGCCTCTGCGGGGCAGATTTTGGCCTTGCTGAGCCTTTTGTTTTTTAGGCCGCCTAGAGGACCCGGCCAGGCTGTGGCACAGCCGGAAGAGCCAAAGCAAAATATATTTAGGAGTTCATTTGAACCTACGCTGATGCTCCAGTGCATACTTCTGGTGTTTTTCGGCATTGGCCGCAGCGCGGAGCAAAACTTGCTTCCGCTTCTGGCAGAAGTTAGGGGAATCGACTTAGCCCTTTATTTTATTCTTCAAACGGCTGTTTCTTTCTGTACAAAATTCTTTGCAGGACGCCTTTATGACTCAAAGGGCAGGGAACTTTGCATTTTGATTGGCTGCGCTGCGCTATTCATTGCCCTTATAATAATGTCACTGTCGTACACACTTGCTGTGGTCTTGCTTGCAGGATTTTTTGCAGGTCTGGGCGTAGGCTTTTTACAGCCTTCAATGCAGACCTGGGCGCTTACAAGCGTTGAACAAAAAAAGCGCAGTGTAGCTTCGGCCACATACTTTAACGCCTACGATGTAGGCATGACGCTGGGTGCCCTTGTGCTTGGTGCAGTACCTTTTGTTTTCGGATTTTCCGTGACATTTCAGGCCGCCGCCGCAGCGATGGTCATATTTGCCGCGGTGTACTTAATTTCACTTCACAAGGCCAAATCAAGAAAGTGACAAAAGTGAGGGGGTTGCTGCCCTTTTAACTTATGGTGCAATGAGAAATCGTTATTGTTATGAATACTGGGCATTGTTGACATCTCCAAGAATTCGATGATATACTTCTAATATATTGTACAATATTGTGCAATTATTTTATTCAAATGTTGAGGTAAGTTTATGGAGAACATGTTAAAAGATCAAGTCGCCATAGTTACCGGTGCCTCAGGAGGTATGGGGGAAGCCGTTGCGCGCCTGTTTGCAAAGGAGGGCGCGATTGTTATTTTGGGCGATATTTCTGACAAGGCGCAAAGGATTTGCGCTGAAATAAACGAGGGAAATGGTGTGGCCAGATGCTACGGCACCCTTGATATAAGCCGTCCTGAGAGCATAGCGCAGATGGTGGATAAGGCCATATCTGAATTCGGTAAAATTGATATTCTAGCTGCTTTTGCAGGCAAGACCTTTGACGGTGAATCCCTAGACCCCAAAGCGGCATATGACCTGACAATGGACATAAACATGACGGGTACATATAACACTGTGTTTGCCGTCGTGCCTCATATGAAAGAGAGAAAATCAGGCAAAATAATTATATGCTCATCAAACGGTGCCTTTAACCCCACCACACCGGCCTACACATACCACATGGCCAAGGCCGCATGTGAGTCACTGACTGTCAATTTGGCGATGGAGCTGGCCCCCTTGGGCATACGTGTTAACTGTATTAAGCCTGGCGCAGTGCATACTTCTTTCTGGGATGAACTGGCAGAAGGTGAGGCGCTAGAGGGCATACTCGGCGGCATCGCCCATCACGAGGTGCCTATGGGCAGAATTGGTACGGCGGACGACATAGCCGGACCCACACTGTTTTTCGCATCAGAACTATCATCGTATATCACAGGTCTGTGCCTGTACGTAGGTGGCGGAATGGGGCAAATCTACTCCCATCCCCAATCTTTCCTCTTGGGAAAGACACCAACTACCAGCACATAAACCTTTAATTGATAAATTTTTGAGATAGAATAAATTAAATGGAGGATTCATATGAAAGTTAACAGAGAAGAAATAAAATCAGTACAAGTTCTAACCCCGAGGCTTCAAGACTTAAAAAAGGAATGGGAAGATGCTGAACCCCAAATTTATGTAGACGATACACTGCTGTTTACAGAATCTTGGAAAGAAACCGAAGGCCTGCCGGTCGATATCCGTTGGGCAAAGGCACTTGAAAAGCGCCTTTTAGAATGTCCGCTTCTAATCCGCGACGGTGAGCTTATAGTCGGTTCGCTGACAAAGTACATCCGCGGCAACGGTACGCTTTGTGCTATGAAGCCCAACGAAATTCTTAAAATGGTTCAAAGCGGCAAGTTTGACCGCAAGACCAGTGACATTTCTTCAACAAAGATTGAACCTGAAGATTTGGATGCCCTTAGGAAGGATGCGGAGTACTGGATTGAAAACATGCCCAAGGTTTCCACAGTTAATGAATCTGTAGCCTTTGAGATGGGCGAAGATGTCTTTGACCTTATGTTTGACAGGGGCATGGTTTTTGAAGGGCGCGGCGTTAGGGTTGAAATGGACCGCGGTCTTTTCCAAAACTACTCAGCTTACGGCGGAGGTGTCGCGCAGGTTTCCGTCAAGTGTGTCGAGTACGGCTTAAACTTTGTAATTGATGAAATGAAAAAAGAGCGCGACCGCATGCTGGCCGAAGGCGATAACGAAAATTCCCACGGCGCGGCTCAATTTTTGCGCAAGTTCTGGCTGCTCAAAGCTGCCATAATTTCCTGCGAAGCGTTTATCGCATTTGCAAAGCGCCATGCCGATCTGGCCCGTGAAATGGCTGCCACAGAAACCCGGCCGGAGCGCAAGAAAGAGCTTCTGCGCATCGCTGACGCATGTGACAGAGTTCCTGGCGAGCCTCCCCGCAACTTCTTTGAAGCTGTGCAGTGCATACGCCTATACCATCTCGTCTGCTGGAAAGAAAGCTCCGACAGGCCTGAGGTGCCTATTGGGCGCATAGACCAACTCCTATACCCCTATTACGAAAAAGACAAGAAAGAGGGTAAAATCACAGCGCAAGATGCAGCCGAACTACTCGGTGCTCTATGGCTGAAAATCCGCGAGTGCGAAAACCTTGTTACAATTCCCCGTGAACTGCGCGCAGCCCCAGGTTCACTTTTACCGAATATAACACTTTGCGGCACGGATGAGCAGGGCAATGACCTTACAAATGAAATTTCATGGCTTGTCTTGGAAGCGATGGCTCAAATTAAACTCTCGGAACCTGCAATTTATGTGCGTACAAGCGAGAACACCCCCACTGAGTTTATGATTCACGCCCTTGAGTGTAACCGTGAGTTTGGCGGCGGAAATCCCGCGTTTCTAAACGACAAGGTGGGCACACAGCGCTATCTCGACAGGGACGTGCCTCTCAGCGATGCGTGCAACTGGAATGCTTCCGGCTGCCTGGGCTACCATCTGGACAGCCTTGAGCACATGGGTGGCGGCCACAATATCAGCCAGATGAAGGTTCTGGAACTGGCTCTTAACGATGGCTTTGACAAGCGCACAAACAAGCAGCTTGGCATACACACCGGCGATGTACGGAAATTTACAAGTTATGAGCAGGTAGTTGACGCCTATTATAAGCAACTGGCGTACTTCACCCCGCTTTTGCGCAAATTTAAGATGCTCTCATGGTCAACTGAAATTACAGACGGTCCGATGAGCGGCCTTCGTGTTGCCATGCAGTACGAAGATTGTATCCCCGCCGGCCTCGCTTCCCGTGAGGGCGGTGCCCGCTATCCTGAAGGCCGCGCCGCATGGCTGGGCTCCCGTGGCTTAGTTGACCTCTCCGATTCACTTGTAGCCATAAAGAAGCTCGTGTTCGATGAAAAGCGCACCACAATGGCAGAGTTGCTGGATGCTTGCGACAAGAACTGGGAAGGCTATGAAAAGCTCCATCTCATGTGTGTAAACGCACCTAAATACGGCAATGATGATGACTATGCCGATGAGATTTACGACGACTTGAGCACAAAGGTTCCTGAGATAATGCAGCAAGAAATAGACCCGCTCACAGGCAAGAAGCCCATGCTCTTCATAGGCGCAGCGGCAGGCCATGTCGGAATCGGGCGCGCCATCGGCGCAATGCCCAATGGGCGCCTGTCAGGCACACCTACTTGCGATGCCGCATGTTCTGTTTCACCCGGCTGCGATGTAAATGGCCCGACAGCGGCTATTAACTCAGCCACAAACGGTATGTACGCAATGGAATATGCAGGTTATGCTATGAACATGAAGTTCTCAAAAACCCTGCTCAATACCGATGATAAGATTGAGAAACTCTATTCCCTAGTCAGAGCCTTCATGAAGCGCGGTGGCTGGCATATCCAGTTTAACATCCACAGCCGCGAAGAACTGGTAGACGCTCTGGCTCACCCTGAAAAACATAAGAACCTTCTGGTACGCGTCGGTGGCTACAGCTCATATTTCATTGATCTGCCGCCTGGACTGCAAGCTGAAATCGTCAACAGGACGATGCACGAAATTATTTAACAACTTGGGCGGGGGCGGCTGCAACGCAGCCGCAGCCCGCCCTGCACTTACTTCTAAACATACAAACACGATGAATTGGAAAATGATATAAATGGACGGATTTATTTTTAACATACAAAGATATAGCATTGACGACGGCCCGGGAATCAGGACCACAGTGTTCGTCAAGGGCTGCGCCATGCGCTGCCCCTGGTGCTCAAACCCCGAGTCAATCTCAGCCGAGCCTCAGCTTCTGCACCGCTTCACAACCTGCACAAAATGTGGCGACTGTGCCCCGGCTTGTGACAAGGGTGCCATCACTTTCACCCCTGAAACAGGGCCGGTATTCGACCGTGAGCTCTGTGATGTCTGTGGGAAGTGTGCATGGGAGTGCATAAACCAGGCCATAAAAATCTCAGGGGAATCTATGAGTATTGAGAAGGTCTGGAAGACAATAAAAAAAGACATGGTTTATTACGAAGAGTCAGGCGGCGGAGTCACATGTTCCGGAGGCGAAATTCTTATGCAGCCGGAGTTTGTAAATGAACTTTTTAAGAAATGCCGCGAAAATGGAGTTCACACCTGTGCCGACACAGCGGGCTTTGGCTCTGCGGAGGCTCTGGACTTAGTTTTGGAATATGCCGATTTGGTATATTTTGACATAAAGTGGCTCGACCCTGTGCGCCATGAGGAACTCACAGGAGTCCCGCTGGAGCCTGTTGTGCGAAACTTTAAAACCATCTGTGAGCGCGGCATTCCCATAGTTGTAAGAATTCCTCTAATACCTGATTTTGACGACAATTCAGACAACTTGGCCGCAATAGCCAAATTTGTCAAAGAAAATGCCCCCGGAGCCGATGTCCACATCATGCCTTACCACCGCTACGGCGAAAGCAAGTACGAGTCCCTGGGTATCGAATATCCGCTAAAAGGCTTGCGTGAGAACACTCCTGAGGATTTAGAGCGCGCCCGTAAGATTTTTGAGGCCGAGGGCGTATCTGTCGAGGTTAAATAACTATATTTGCACAGTATAAACGCGAGCCACCGGCCCGCGTTTATACACATTTATTATAATTATGCGAAAGGCTTCTATACCATTGTCATAAGTCCGCCGTCGTGGACAATGACTGTGCCGGTGATATGGCAGCCCGCCTGAGAGGACAGGAATACACAAAGTGCGCCGATTTCAATAGGTTCTGCAAAACGGTGGGTTGGCAAGGCGGCTTCAGCCATTTCAATAGCTGCCGGAGGAAGGTCTTTATCCAAATCGGAGTGCGTCATCCCCGGTGCTAGGGAGTTTACCCTTATACCGAAGTCGCCAAGTGTTAGAGCCAGATATTTCGAGAAGATATCAAGTCCGGCTTTTGAGGCATTATATGGGGAGTTATCGTGTTCCCGGGAGTTTGAAACACGCTGTCCGCCAACTGAGGATATGTTTATGATTGTGCCGCCCTTACCAGAGCTTTTCATATTGGGAACAATGGTGTGTACGACATTTGCCACGCCGTGGAGGTTGGTGTTGATGATGCGGTGCCATTCATTTAGGCCGTTTTCCGCAAAGAAATTAGTCGTGGATCCAATTCCTGCATTATTGACAAGCACGTCTACGTGGCCGAAGAATTCGTAAACCTTCTTGCCTGCGGCCACAACTGAGTCATAGTCGGCCACATCACATTGGATGCAGGTGTGTTTTCCGCCATATTGCGAAAAGCCCTCGGCAACTTCCTTGCCTGAGGCTTCATTGCGGCAGAGAACTGCCACATTTGCACCGCTCTGCGCAAAAGCAGTTGAGATACCTAGCCCGATACCCCTGTTTCCTCCAGTGACGACTACGTTTTTGCCCTTTACGTCAAAGGCACCAGACATTGACTCGATAGGTGGTGTCTTAACCATAGTATTTGCTCCCTTCATTATTAAAAAGTAAATTAATTATATTAGGAGGTTTCTAAAGTGTCAATACCGAAAACCTGCAAAGCAGCAGTGCTTCCCGATTACGGAGCACCAATGGAGCTGCGAGAAGTTCAAATCCCCGAACTTGAGGACGGAGCTATTTTAGTTAAAGTGGAAATGGCAGGAATCTGCGGTTCAGACCTGCACATTTGGCACGGAACAATGGGTATCAAAGCCCCCACACCATATGTCATGGGACATGAAACAATAGGCAAAATCGTAGCTCTGGGGCGCGGAAGGGTAAACGATGCAGCCGGCTCGCCCCTTTTAGAGGGAGACCTTATAACATGGGCTCACGCCTACTGTCACGACTGCTATTACTGCAACATAGCAAATAACCCCATGCTTTGTGAAAACCGCACCGGGTACGGTATGGCCCCCCCGGAGAAGCTGATGGGTGGATTTGCGGAGTATGAATACATAGTTCCCAAGACAAAAGTTATCAAGATTCCCAAAACACTCACACCTGAGGAAGCCATAGGGGTAGCTTGCGCCTTCCGCAGTGTAGTGTCCGGTTTTGAGAAACTTGAAGGCATTGCAGCGGGCGACTCCGTGGTTATTCAAGGGGCGGGGCCTGTCGGTCTTTACGCCTGCGTACTGGCAAAAGAGAGCGGCGCAGGGCAGGTCATAGTAATAGGGGCTCCAGAAAGCCGGCTGGAACTTGCAAAGCGCTGGGGTGCAGACCATGTTATAAATCTCGACGAAGTTTCTAGCCCAGATGCCCGCAAAGAAATAATATATGGCCTTACTAATGGCAAGGGGCCGGAGCTTGTAATTGAATGTTCAGGGTATTCACCGGCATTTTCTGAAGGCTGTAGCATAGTGCAAAAAGGTGGCCGTTATCTAATTTTAGGCCTTACATCCCTAAACGAAATACCCTTTAGCCCAGCCATTATCCTCCATAAAAACATAAAGATAATCGGCAGCGGGGGAGCACTCATAAGCCATTTCTACAAAGCACTAAACTTCATCGAATCAAGACGCAACAAATACCCCTTTGGGGAGATAGTCAGCTGCAAGTATTCCCTGGAAGATATAAACAAGGCGCTGGAGGGAATGCAAAAAGGTACAGAAATTAAGCCTGTTATAGACAACAGGGACAGATAATAGGAGGATAAAAATTTGAATCAGATAAGTGTATGTCTTTCAACCCGTAACCCCATTCTCTTCGGCTCAGGAACTTCTGCCCGTACAGGCGAGGAACTGGGGCGCATGGGTGTCACCAAGGCGCTGGTGGTCTGCGATAAGGGCGTCAAGGATGCCGGAATTGTGGAAAAAATTCTAAAGAGCCTACAAGGCGCAGGTATTGAATATGTAATCTACGACGGTGTTCAGCCTGATCCACCTGACTGGTCATGTGAAGAAGCCGCGGAGCTGGGCCGCAAGGAGGGGGTAAACGGCGTGGTTGCAGTTGGGGGCGGCAGCTCCTTGGATACAGGCAAGGCAGCGAGGGTTTTGCTCACAAACCCGTCGCCTATTTCAAATTATTACCTGGCTCATGAGGCGGTTTTCCCTGATGAAGCCACCATGTATCCCATAATTGTCATTCCTACGACTGCGGGAACAGGCAGTGAGGCCACCCCCGGCGGTGTAATAACAGACACCACCACAAAACAAAAGCATAATGTGCCATGTGCTTCAAATCTTGGCATAGTCGATCCTGAGCTAACCTTGGGCCTGCCGTTGGGCGTTACATCTGTAACAGCCGCCGACGCGCTCTGTCAGGCTGTCGAAGCGTACACCTCAAACAAGCCCAACGAAATCTCAGATATTATGTGCGAGAGGGCGATTGAGCTTATAGGAAATTGCCTGCCTAAAGTTTTTGAAAATCCAAATGAACTTGAAGCCAGAAAGGGTGTGCATTTAGCAGCGACTCTCTCAGGGCTCGGGCTGATGGGTCCATTTTGTCATATCCCCCATGAAATAGGGCTTATAATAGGGACTCTCTTTGATATTCCCCACGGCTCTGCCTGTGGAGCAACCCTTCCAGAGGCTCTTGAGTTTATCGCCCCTGCCCTCCCAGAAAAAGTTGCACACATTACAAAACTGCTCAGCGGGGAAGATGTATATGGCAAGAGCCATGGTGAAATAGGCCGGGCGGCCTATGATTCGGTCTGTAAACTCTATGAGAAAATCAGTTTCCCAAAGCTCTCGGAGTATGTAACCCGCGAGGAGCTTCTGGCTGCTGTACCGCAGATTATGGATCCCTATCCATTTGTCCACTGCCCTCGAGAACTAACCGCTAAAGATGTAACAGCAATTTTGGAAAAGGCTTACGACAGGTAGTAGGGGATAGTAACCCCTCTTCGCCGCTATTAATATCACAAAATAAAATATATATTTTAAGGAGAAATATTATGCCGCTAAATAATTTCCCACATGTGTATCAGCCCATTGAAGTAGGCAATATGAGACTTAAAAACCGCATTCAGTATTCTCCGATTGTTTCAAACCACGCAGGCCTAAGGTCAGGCAGCGTTACCCGCGAGCTTTTTGACTTTGTGAGCACGCAGGGAAAAACAGGAGCCTCCCTTGTAACGATTGGCTCCACTCCTGTGAATTTCAAGGAAGGCCGTGACTTTTTCGGATGCCTGTCGGCAACCTGTGATGACGATGTTCAAGGGCTGACAATGCTTGCAAACGAACTCCACAGATATGACTGCAAGCTCTCAGCAGAACTAATCCATGCAGGCCAGTGGGCAGCATTTACGCTGCCTCCCGGAGAGCAGGCATGGGTTCCGTCAGTTGTGGCCCCCTATCATGACCCCAAGCGTTTCCGCGAGATTACGAGGGCGCAGATGCTGACTGTAATTGATGATTTTGTCGCGGCGTTAAACCGCTGCGTAAAATCTCATTTTGATATGGCAATGATACATTATGCCCACGGTAACCTGATGTCGGGTTTTCTTTCAACGCTTTGGAACCAAAGAGGCGATGCGTACGGCGGCTCGGAGCAAAACCGCTGGAAGTTCCCCCTTGAACTCCTTGAGGCTGCCTATAGTACGGTAAAAGGCAAAATTCCTCTTGAAATGCGCATTGTCGGCGACGAGAGAATGCCAGGGGGCACTAAAATTGATGAACGTATACGCTTCCTCAAAGAGGCGCAGAAGTACATTGACATGATAGTTGTTTCCACGGGCAACCTGGAATATGGTGAGGCATTTAGCTATAACATGCCAAACTACTATATCCCTCCGGGAGTCAATGTAGGGCACGCGGCAGCTTTTAAGGAAGCCTGTCCCGAACTGGTTGTTTCCGTTGTCGGAGGCATCTCAACATTAGAGCATGCCGAGGAAATAATTAAATCCGGCAAGGCGGATATTGTGGCGATGGCCAAGGCTCTCATGGCGGATACAGAATTTGTAAACAAAGGTGCCAGAGGCCTAGAAAAAGAGATTGTCCCCTGTTTGCGCTGCCTTTATTGCCTTAGAAGAAACAATAACGACCTACACATAGCGGGCTGCGCAGTAAACCCCACGATGGGCTGGGAATACAGGGCCACAAAACCCACACCACCTCTTAAAAAGAAGAAGTTTATGATAATCGGAGCAGGCCCTGCGGGCATGGCGGCTACCAACTATCTCACACAGCGAGGGCACGAAGTTGTGCTTTATGAAAAGGATGACAAGCTGGGAGGACGCCTGGAAGAGTCGTCTGCCCTGAGCTTCAAAGAGGGCTTTCGCGCGTACAAAGAGTTTCAAATCAACAAAACAATTAATAGCGGAGCCAAGATTATTCTGGGCAAGAAGGTGGACGCACAAACAATCAAGACAGAGGCTCCCGATGCTTTGATTATTGCAGTAGGGGCAAAGCCGCTGCTACCGCCGATAAAAGGTATCAGCGGGCCTAACGTAAAGGATGTGGCCGAAGTAGACAAAAAGACAGCAGAAACCGGCCATAGAGTCGTGGTCTGCGGTGCAGGCCTCTCAGGTTCCGAATGCGCTCTGGGACTTGCCATGGAAGGTAAGGATGTCACTTTAGTTGACAAAATACCTGAGGATATGTTCTACAATGACCTCACATTCTTCAACAAACCGACTCTAAAGAGGCTTCTAAGCGATAATAATGTCAAACTTGCCGGCAGTTCAACCGTTATTGAGTTTGCCGAAGACGGGGTTATTATTGAGAAAGAAGATGGCAGCACTGAAAAACTTCTGTGCGATACAGCCGTGGCCGCATTTGGGCTTGAAACTGATAAAGATTTACTTGATGAACTAAATGAGGTTGTTCCGGAATCATATATAATAGGCGACGCATTCAAGGTCGGGATGGTGGGCGATGCGATAGGCCAGGCCTATTGGGTCACAGCTGACATATAATACCTGAAAATCGCGTTTTTTTGGTGACAGGACACCAATGCTGTCCATTTTTGCGAAAATTGGTGTCCTAAGGCCCAAAAGCCTTGCAAATTCAGCATGTTAGCACTTTTTACAGGACGGGTATGAAGGAATCATATAAAATGCTTATGGAGCGATGATTGTTTCAGTACGAAAATAGTCCAAAAGTGCTAATTTTTTATTGACTTTCACCATAATATACCCTTATACTCATAACCAAAGTTGTTAATACTTTATAGAAAATTACCATCTTTTGACAATTTTGATACAGGCATAACCGAAGAGGAAAACAGGCGGGTGTTCATCCCTATTTATTTTCAGTTTTGCACACAAATTTATAAGCAAATAAAAATTAAAATATTAGGAGGAAAAGAATGAAAAAGTTACTACTGGTCCTGTTGGTAGTCAGTGCGGTGTTCCTTATGGCATGCGCTCCGGCTACGACTCCCGCAACCGAGGCTCCTGCAACCGCCCCCGCCGAACCCCAAGCCCCCGTTGCCCCTGTGACCCCAGCTCCACTGCCCGTCGTTCCCGGTGCAGGAGACACACCCATCTTAGCCCCGATTGAAGAAGATGTGGTCAACCTAGCAGAGCATGTCGATGTTATCGTTGATAACACCCTCATAGCGGCTGTCAACCCCTTTATTCCGGCCGGCAACACATCCTCAACCCAATGGACATATACACTCATTTATGACAGGCTAATTGAAGACATCGGCGGCGGCGCATACGGGCCGATGCTTGCGACAGATTGGCACACCGATGATTATATTCTCTGGATATTTAATCTCCGTGATGATGTAGTGTTCCATAATGGCGACCGCTTTACAGCAGAACATGTCGCAGGCACAATCAGAATTGCTCAGGAATCGCTCGGCACAATCGGCGGTGACAGATGGGCGATTGTAGAATCCTACAACATTCCAGATGATTTCACAATTGAAATCACACTCAGAGATGTTCACGTTGACTTCCTGTTTGATATCTCATCCCCGCCTGCAGGCATCATCAATGAAGCCGCTTTTAGAGCAGATCCTGAAGAAGGTTCATGGATTGGCACAGGGCCGTTCCAAATCGTGAACTTTTCGACAAATGACTTTGTGACAGTTGAGCGTTTTGACGATTTCTGGGGCGAAGCTCCTCCGTCACGCTTCATAACACTGCGCTTCGTGCCTGAAGTTGCAACACGCCTTGTAATGCTCCAAAACCGTGAGAGCCATCTGTGCTTTAGCATCAGCCCTGAAGATCTCACATATGTTCTGGCGCACGACCCTGATTTCCAAATAATCCAAGCTATGTTTAACGCACCTAACGTAATAGGCTTTAACATGGCAGATCCGCTAATGGCAGACCCCAACTTTAGAAGAGCTGTTTTCCACGCTGTGAACCTTGAAGAAATCGCCATGGTTGCAGCAGGTGAATGGGCAGTTGCTCCTCAAGACGGAAACGTCTGGGGACCGTCAACTCCTTACCGTGTTGAAACTATTCCAAGATGGGAATTTAATCCTGATCTTGCAAGGCAGTACCTTGAAGCATCAATATATGCCGGCGAAGTGGTTGAAATTTCAGCAACTGTTGCTACAAACATCAGAGCTGCCGAAATAATCCAGCACCAACTGCGTCAAATTGGCCTGGAGACATCAGTTAACTCCATGGATACACCGAGCTTCCTCGCCCATGTCAGATTCGGCGACAACCCCAGCCAGATGCACGTTTTCGCAGCATCCTTCACGCTTAGCCCAATCGGCTCAGTATGGAATGTATACTACCCCGGCACCGGCAACAACAGAACAAACTTCAACAATCCGTTTATTTCGGACATCATCACAAGAGTCCGTGTTGAAACAGATTCAAATGTAAGAAGGGAACTTCTGACAGAACTTCAAGAATACATCGCAGCAGATCCGCCATACATCAATCTTTTCTGGCGCCTAAACGGTGTGGCCGCAATAAACGGCCTCGGCGGGTTACAGCTCAGCCATGACTCACTGCGTTACAACATGAGAGGTCTTTTCATTGACCTTGACATAGCACCGATGTAAATTAGTTTAGTAAAAGGTTATTAAAAACGCCTGAACGCTTGCTACAGCATGCCGGGGCCATTAGTGCCCCGGCATGCTGCGTAAGGAGGTACCGTAAACATCATTTGCTGCGGTGCCCGGCCGGGTGAATTTGGGAGGTCAAGACTTTGATTCGCTACATATTAAAGCGCATATTGTTGCTCATTCCCGTTATTATCGCAGTATCTTTCCTGGTTTTCACACTCATGGATCTTGCACCTGGTGACCCGATTGAAACGATGCTTGCCGGCGGTGCAGAACTTTCACTTGAGGACATTCAAGCACTCAGAGAACAATTTCACCTTGACAGAAGTGTATTCTTTAGGTATGGAATCTATATGTTAAACCTTCTTCAAGGCGATTTAGGCGTGTCGGATGTTACTGGAATTGACGTATGGAATCTTTTTACAACAAGGCTTCCATATACTCTTGTCCTAGCGCTCGGCGGGCTAATAATTGGTGCGGGTATATCCATCCCCATGGGTATCCGTGCAGCCAAACGCGCAGGCAAACTCACTGATAATGTTACAACTACCTTCACCCTGATAGGCATGTCCATGCCTGGGTTCTGGCTGGGGATTTTGCTGATTTTGCTATTTTCACAGCATTTGGGCTGGTTCCCTGCCGGCGGTGCTAGACACGGATTCCGCAGCTTCGTGCTGCCTGCCGTCTGTAGCGGCATGATGCTCATGGCTCTTTCGACAAGGCAGACCCGCTCAAGCATGCTTGAGGTTTTGAAGTCTGACTATCTGCGCACAGCCAGAGCCAAGGGCGTTCCAGAAAAGTCGGTTATAAGGCAGCATGCACTTGGGAATGCATGGATTCCAATAGTTACGACTATAGGAACATCGCTAAGTGCTTCACTTGCCGGTTCCGCTGTTGTTGAGTCCGTATTTGCATGGCCCGGTATCGGGCGCATGACTGTTGAGGCAGTTAATGCCCGCGACGTTACCACCGTCACAGGCGCTGTCATTATGACTACGATTATATACGTTTTAATACAACTCGCTGTAGACGTTTTATACGCCTTTGTCGACCCGAGGATTAAAGCGCAGTATATCGGCACGAAGAAGAAGAAAGCAGGCCCGCCCACAAAGCCTGCGCTTAATGTAAGCAACCCCAGCGTTGCTGCGGCCTTAGCAGGCTCCGGCAACAAAGGGGCGGCCACAGCCACTGTAAGCCCTGCGGCAGTCAGTCATGCTGCCGGTTCCGCATCTGGCAGCATTTACGAAAACGAAGCAGACGAAGCTGCGCCCAAAGCCAAGCCAAGTGCCGCCGATGTAATTACAAAGTCATTTGCAACACGCACAATTGACTTGAAAAAAGCGGAAATGGATTTGGACGACGCCGATGTTCCTGCCACTGTATCGGGCGAATTTATGCCCGGAAGATATCACAAGCGCAGCCGCGCCGCTGAAATATTCCGCAGCCTGAGAAGAAACAAAGGCGCAATGGCAGGACTCTCAATAGTAGGTGTGCTCCTTGGCCTGCTCATATTCTCACTGTTTATAAGTTTTGATGCGATTATAGAGCCAAATGTAGCCGCCAGATTTACACCGCCCGGCAGCCAGTTCTGGTTCGGCAGCGACGGCTTGGGGCGTGACCAGTTCCTGCGTGTAGTTTTTGGTACGAGATACTCGCTGGGCATCGGCTTTGGCGCCACAATTTTGCAAGCGGTAATCGGCATCTTCCTAGGAACACTCGCAGGATATTACGGTAAGATTATAGATGAGATAATCATGAGATTTTCAGACATACTTGCCTCAATCCCCGGGATACTTCTCGGAATGGTAATAGTGACGGTGCTGGGGCAAAGTTTCCCGAATCTAATCGTAGCGGTTGCCGTTACCGGTATTCCAATATACATTAGAATCACCAGGGCTTCAATATTGTCAATTAGGGGACAAGAATATGTTGAAGCTGCGAAAGCCATAGGACTTTCTGATTTCCGAATCATGTTTACTCAGGTTCTCTCAAACGGCCTGGCTCCGATTATTGTTACTTTCACAACAAGCCTTGGTATCACAATAATCGTAGCGGCTTCACTGTCCTTCCTCGGCTTCGGCGTTCCGGTTCCTCATCCGGAATGGGGTGCGCTGATTTCAGGCGGCAGAGAGTTTATCCGAAATGCACCTTGGCTAACCACATTCCCAGGAATATTCATAATGGTTACTGTTCTGGCATTCAACCTGCTTGGCGACGGCTTGCGCGATGCGCTTGATCCCAAGCAAAAGAAGTAATTACGTAAAAACTTGCAAAGCAGTATCATAGCCTAAAAAGTTTTGCCTTTCACAGCAAAAAGGAACCCAAGCATTAGCAAATGCTTGAGTTCCTTTTGCTGTACTATAGCCTTTCTGTAAAGTATAAAGACATTTCCATATATTCCACTTTCAGATATATTGACCGTGGGCCGGTACGGTATTATAATACAGTAAGGTCTTATTCGTTGTTGAGCATAAACCACCCGGCTATCAAGGCAGTAATCGGGTACCTGCGGAATCTCTCGTAAACGGCGAATATGAAGAAATGGCAAAAAGGAAGGTTTTAATTAATGAAGAAAGTCGTTATAACTTCCCGGTCGTTTGGAAGCGTCAGTAATGAACCTTTTGAGCTGCTTGAGTCGGAAGGATTTTTGTGTGAGTTTCTTGAAAACGGTCTTGACCGTGAGAAGGTTTTTGAGATAATGAATGATGCTGATGCAATTATTGCAGGTACGGGCAAACTGGATGCTGAGCTTATTAAGGCTTGTAAGAACTTAAAGATTATAGCAAGATATGGGGCGGGTGTTGACAATGTGTGCTTAGAAACCGCAAAGAAACGTGGAATCTCCGTGACCAGTACAGCGGGCGTAAATGCAAATGCTGTTGCGGATTTGGCGTTCGGCCTTATCTTAGATGCCCGGCGTGGAATAAGCCGTGCAAATTCACAAGTTCATAAAGGTACTTACAAGGTTATAACAGGGCACGATGTTTGGAAAAAAACTCTGGGCCTTGTCGGTTTTGGGGCTATTGCACAGGCTGTTGCCCGTCGTGCAGGGGGCTTTTCAATGGAAGTTTTGGCCTTTGACCCATATGCCGGTGAGGTAGCTGCTGAGTTTTCTTCTTATGTGAGATTATGTGATTTTGAAGAGCTTGTCGCATGTTCTGATGTCGTGTCAATACATGCACCCCTCACTTCGGAAACTAAGGGTATGTTTAACGAGCATACAATTTTCGCGATGAAAAAAGATGCAGTTATTATAAACCTTGGACGTGGCGGCATCATTGATGAGGCGGGCTTGTATAAGTGTATGAAGGAGGGCCATCTCTTTGGAGCAGGCCTTGATGTAACAGTAAACGAGCCGGTCAATATGGACAATCCGTTGCTTACCTTGGATAATGTAACAATTACTCCACACATGGGTATATATTCACAGGAAGTCATTTCTGAGATGAGTATGGTTTGCGCCAGAAATGTCGTCAACAAGTTTTTAGGCAAAGAGTTAAAACTTGTGGTTTGCTAATATTATCTGTAGGAGGTCTGGGGTATGAGGTATATAATCGGGCTTGACCTGGGAACCACTTGTGTCAAAGCAACCATTTTTGATGAAACCGGGAATATTCTAGGCTTCGGCAGTGCCGAGGATAGAGTGATTAACCTATCTCCCGGGTTTGTCGAGCAAAGGGCCGAGTCTTGGGTGGAGCTTTCGGCAACCGTAATCCGCGGAGCTCTATCGGCAGCCAAGATAGATTCTCAAAAAGTTGCGGCTCTTTCAATTTCTTCACAAGGAATCACTGTAGTTCCCGTGGACAAAGCCTTTAGGCCACTTAGGAATGCAATTAGCTGGCTGGATATCCGCGCCGAATCAGAGAGCGCGATAATAGGCGGGGCGGTTACATCCGAGGAGCTATACAAGATCACCGGAAAGCCTCTTAGCCCTGCATTTACACTCCCTAAAATCCTATGGCTTTTGCGTAATGAGCCGCAGATTTTCGAGCAAACACACAAACTTCTTACACCCCATGACTATATCTGTGCCAATTTCTGCGGTACTGCGGTTACTGACCATACGATGGCAAGTGGAACAATGCTGTATGATATCACAGATAGGCGGTGGGCAGACGGCCTTATGAGGCTTTTTAATATTGATCTTGGCCTACTCCCTGAAATCCGCCAAGCGGGAACACCTGCCGGGAAGCTGACAAAAAGAGCTTCAGAGCTCACAGGGCTCCCTGATTCTACTCTTGTCATAACCGGCGGGCAGGATCAGAAGGTTGCAGCATACGGTGCAAACCTTCAAGCGGGTATGGCTACAATATCCTTTGGAACTGCCGCCGCAATGGAGTTCTTAATTGATTATGCGCCCCATCAGATATCTCAATTTGCCGCCTTTCCTTTCATAGAACCTGGCACATGGGTTCTTGAAGCATGCGTAAATACCGCAGGAGCTACAATAAACCGTGGCAGGGATTTGTTTTTCCCTGATTTGAGCCTTGATGATATGAATGCCTTAGCGCAGAGCTGCGAAAATTCCGGCGGAGTTTTTTTCTATCCGTTTCTTCAAGGAGCCGGAACCCCGCACAATGCTGATTCGCGCGGTGTTTTTACCGGACTGACTCTTGGGACTAGCAGAGCCGAGCTCGTGCGCGCAATTTTCGAAGGTGTTATAATGGAGATATACACAAACCTTTGCAGTGCGCGCAAGGCGGGAGTGAGGGTAGATGAACTTTGTTTGTTCGGCGGCGGGAGTAAGAGTGCTTTTATCTGTCAGAGTTTGGCTGATATAACAGGCTGCGCAATTAATTCTTTCTCAACACCGGAGATGGGGTCTTTCGGTGCGGCAAAACTTGCAGCAAAAGCGTTAGGGCTTGAAAATTTCACTCTTGATGCAAGCAGGGTTTGGGAGCCGGATCAGAAGCGCAGAAGCCGGCATGTTGAGCAATATAAGCTATATATGAAAAATCTCAGGTCAGTTTTTGAGCTGAGTTAAATAAGCAAGCGCGCAAGCGGAAACCGCTTGCGCGAAACCATCGCTCATGCACAATATCTTTATGACCATTTATGGCCTTGTGTATTTGAGCAAAATGAAAGGAATGGTTACAATATGTCAAAGTCATTTTATTTCGGTGATAAAAGTTGGGTTGAGCTGGAGAAGTATATAGCAGATGATGCTGTTGTGCTTTTGCCCATCGGGCAAACTGAGGAGCACGGACGCCACCTGCCTGTGGCAACTGATGCGATGATAGCAAAAACATCCGGGGACGAGCTGGGAAAAGCGCTTTCAGACCGAATTCCAATCCTGGTTATGGAGACCATCGACTATGGATTTTCTATGTCGGTAGTACGCAATTGGTCGGGTTGCCCAAATATTAACCCCCGCACATTTACTGACTATATTTTCAACATATTAGATTCACTTATTCTAATGGGCTTTAAGAAAATAGTTATGCTGGATTGTCACGGAAACCATGACTGCCTGCTTCGGCTGGCTATGAGAGAAATCGCCGACAAGCACGGGGTTTATGTTATGACGCTCTCCCCATATGCCCTTTCTGCAAAGCTCTACGCCGAGATCAAGGATGATCCGCAGGGCGATATACATGGCGGAGAGTGGGAAACCTCACTAATCTTAGCCATAGCTCCCGAACTGGTAAATAAAGATGAATATACAAATGTTGACGCCGTGCGTTGTAACTCAATCCTTCGCGGGCCTGTTTCCACTTGGGGATTACAAAATACAAAAACAGGCCTTTTCGGAGATCCAACATATGCAACTGCCGAAAAGGGTAGGGCACTAATTAATGAAATTACAAAACAAGGCGTTATTTATATTGAGGAATATTACCGTCATAAATTTCAGTAGCTCTCGGAGGGGTGCATAATGGAACAATTTGCAGTTATAAATGCCTCAGTGGTCACTGACGGCGAGGTTTTTCCGGGTAAATGTGTAGTTGTGGAAAACGGTGTCATAAAATCCGTAGGGCAGGGCATCCCTGAAAACATTCCTACGTTAGATGCTGCGGGGAACTACCTTGTACCCGGCTATATTGACATGCATATTCACGGCACGGATGGGCACTTGGCCGACTCCGGCACCTCTGCGCTTGAAGCACTATCTTTGACCTTGCCGCATTACGGGGTTACAGGATTTTTGGCATGTGTAACTCCTAAGAGGGATGACACTGCACTATTGCGCGAGCTCTCACAGGCCAGGGGAGAGGGGGCGCACATTCTCGGGTTCATGCTTGAAGGGCATTATTTGAAACTTACCGGAGCTATTCCCCATGTTCTAAATGACTATTCACCGAAGCGCGTCAAAGAATTGCTGAGTGCGGCTTCACCATACAGTATAGCCTTTGCAATCTCTCCTGAAATTCAAGAGCTTGAAGAGCTTATGCCGCTTTTTACTTCGGGGGGATTTCCTGCCTTTATCACCCATACCTGCGCCAGCCCTGAACAAACTGAACGCTTTATATCCCTCGGAGCTTTGCATGCCACGCATTTTTACGATGTTTTTCCCTATCCTGTTGAAACTGAACCCGGAAGGCGGGCATGCGGGGCGGTTGAGGCAATAATGGCCGACAGAGCCGTCAGTGTTGATTTTATACTTGACGGCGAACATGTGGAGCCCATTGCTGTTAAAATGGCTATGGCCTGCAAGGGCTTGGATGGAGTTTGTCTAATTTCTGACGCAAATATAACCGCCGGGCTCCCGCCCGGCGTGTATAGAGGCCTAAGTGATGTCGAGGTATCTGTCGGTTATATCGGAGGCCCGGCCCGCATGACAGATGGCGGAGGGCTCGTTGGAAGTGGTTTGACATTGGATTTGGCCGTGAGAAACGCTGTGAAAATGCTGGGCTTGACCTTTGCCCAAGCGGTGAAGCTGGCATCAGAGAACCCGGCCAGAGTATTGGGCTTGGGCGAAACAAAGGGACGCATCGCCCCGGGATATGATGCCGACTTCACCATCCAAGACAGAAATCTTAAGGTTTGCAGCTGCTTTATCAAAGGCAGGAGCGTATTTTAGATAACCTATTTTGCGGTGTAACCACCGTCAAGCGGCAGATTTATCGCTGTAACATAGAGCGAGGCATCGCTGGCCAAAAATAGTATTGCACCCTTCAAGTCATCGGAACCTGCCATTCTGCCAAGCATTGTACGCTTGCTGTAACGCTCAATAAACTCTCCGGGGGTACGGTGTGACTGGAGCCCTCCGGGCGAAATCGCGTTGCACCGCACACCGCGGGGGCCGTAATAACTGGCTAGAAATCTCGTAAGGTTTACCATTCCTGCCTTGTGGAAGAAATAATCGGGCACAAGACTCTCAATGCCGTTGTCGTATAGGGTCGGATCGGGGCCGGTTTCTCCATACATTGAGGCAATATTAATAATTGACCCGGACCCGGCCTTGGCCATGGAATCTCCAAATGCCCGTGAAATCACAAAAATACCCGTGGCATTAACCTTCATGCTTTCGGTGAATATGGAGGCCTCGTCGCTAAAGTGTGTCATAGGGCGGGTAACGGCATTGTTTACCAAAATATCCACTTTCCCGCACCTGTCAATTATTTCATCATGCAACTTCAAAATGCTCTGCTCGTCGCCTTGGTCTAGATACAGAGCGGTAACGTCACCGCCATCCGCCCGCATTTCTTCTGCTGTATTTTTAAGTTCATCTATATTGGGAGAACATATGAAGAGCTTTGCTCCCGCCTCGTAGAGTGCGCTTGCAGCTTGCCTGCCATACATTCCTCTGCCTCCTGTCAAGACTGCTACTTTGCCTGACAGTGAAAAAGAATCAAGCACTTTCATTTTAATAGATTATCCTTTCACGCAAGTTATTTTATCCCAGCTGCTTCTTAAACTCATCAGTTATTGCGCTAAAATATGAGCCCAAACCCACAACATCGGCCCCAACGCTTATAAAGCGGTAGCCCATGTCGCAGAGCTCTTTCATATTGCCCAGACTGCCAACAGTGGCAGCAAACTTACCATGCTTCACGGCAGTCTTTGCCACAAGCTCCCTGGCGCGAAGAAGCTCAGGATGCTCAAAGTTGCCGGGAGCTCCTATGCCCTGGCTAAAATCGCCCGGCCCGAACAAAATTATATCTATGCCATCGAGTGCGCATATTTCATCAAGCTCCGCAAGGGGCTCGGGATCCTCAATTTGAATCATGACAAAGCGTCTTTCATTTGCCTGTTTTAGATACTCATGAAAGTCAATCAAGCAATATGCCGCATCGGCATTACCGCCATCAATCGGCCTGCGCCCCACAGGGTGGTACTTAGTCATGCTTACAATATTTTTGGCATCTTCAAGTCCCATTACATGCGGAACCATTATACCCGACGCGTCACTTTCCAGAGGATAAATCAAATCGCTGTAACTTCCGCGCCGTACCCGTACCATAATGTCGGTGTCACAGGCTTTTGCGGCAAGGATTTGTTTTTCCACCGCGCTGATACTGTTTGGAATGTGCTCCATATCGACCCAGGTGCAATCAAAACCGCATAGTGAGGCAAGCTCTACCACACGGGAATCCGATGTGTTGAGTTTGACGCAGCTAACCACCTGTCCTGCATGGAGTTTCTCCAAGACCTTGCTCGGTTTCATTTCCATTTTGTCAGATTCTCCTCTCTGCCTATTTTGCTCTTGTTAAACTGCTATCTGTTTAGTATCCCACCCGCTCAAAGACTTCGATGTCTATGGCAAGTGCCTCACTGACATAGACGGTTGTAGGAAGCAGCTGGAGAATTGATGTAGATATCTGCGGCGTCGGCGGTGCATGAAGGCTCAGCCTTGATATCATGCGCTGCCAAGACGAGGGTGTGCCGGGATACGAAAGTGAGTGAATCTCAATCCGTTCCTTGGCTCTAACCATGTCGGCGGGGCCTATTGTTGCAGCGCGCGGCGGAACGCTTGCTATATCGCCGGATGAGCCGAACACTCCGTGAAGAGAGTTCTGCGCAATGGTAAGCGGATGTAGGGTCACGATTCTTGAACCCATCTTCATGAATTCTTCAAGGTTGTTGCAGGCAAATTCCGGAGTGTCAGGATCTACAAATGCAACATGGCCCGCCCAGCCCGGGCCTGTATATGTTATGTCGGCACCACCATCGCCACATTCTGTTATTAGCTGAGAGTAATGGTTAATATTCTCCGTTGTAGGTGCTACACAATTTTCTCTCGGCATTCTAAGTTCCGGGCTGATATTGCCGTAAAACGATTTGATAAACGATCGGTTGAAGCTGGCAGGGTAGCTGTCGGGAGCTACATTGCCGTCCTGATCGGCCCATTCGTCAAGGGCAAAAGTGTATACGTTGCGGCAGTTTACCTTGTAGGTGTTAATCAGCTCTGCCACTGTTTCATAAAAAACCGGTGCAGGGTTTGGCAGAACCATAACCAGTTTTTTGTCCTCGATATCCGACTGGCGAATACGTGTAAAAATGTCAGCCACCCAGATTGAGGTCGGGTCTGATACAATCCGAATCTTGAAGTCCGGATTTGGATGTTTGTCGAGGTCCTCCCGTTTTATGGCTCTGACTCTATCGAGAACCTCTTTATCGCGGTATGGAATCCAACTCGCAGGCTCAAATTTGAACATTTATTCGTCCCCCTATGAAATAATAATACGGTTTTCTCTGGCTTTACGTCGGTAAAAACAGCCGGCAATTTGCGAATTACTGCAAAATTTCGTGTTTCCTGACGCTATGCATTTTAAGCAATTGAGCCAATTGTACCAGAGGGTATCACAATTTGTCAAGAGTTTACGCTTATCAAATTTGTAACGAATTTTTTCGAAAACCTCTTGACAATCGTTTCTTTTTTGCGCACAATTAGATAAAGATTAATATAACGAATGTTTATAGCTTAATTTTGATATGTTTGAAAGGAATTACCAGTGAAATGGTTAAACTAAAAGATGTGGCGGATAAGGCCGGGGTGAATGTTTCCACTGTGTCACGGGCTCTTATGGGAAAAAGTGACATAGGGCCGGAGACCAGAAAGCGCATTGTGAAGATTGCCGAGGATCTTGGTTACAAAACCAAGCGTATGAAAAGTGACTGTATAGGCGTATTAGTTCCTGAGATTGTCGCTCACCATTACGCCGAACTCGTCCAGGTGCTTGAGAAAAATTTAAGAGACCGCGGCTATTCGATGATTTGCAAGCTCACGGGATTTGACGCAGATAGGGTAGGCGATGCCGTCGAGAGCATGTATGGTTTCGGTGTCGCCGGAATAATACTTTGTGATCTCGCTAGTGATGATTCCAAGCGCACCGGACATGAGGCGATTGTCAAACCCGGTATGCCAGTTGTGGTTCTTTCAGAGGTCAGGAGCCTTTCCCATGTCGACTGCATTTACATAGACCAGAGCAGAATAATTAGCCTGGCGGTCGAGCACTTGACGGAGCTTGGACACACCAAACTTGGTTATATCGGAGAGCTTAACTCCGAAATCCGCCACCGCGCCTTTATAGAGCTGCTAAAAAGCAAGTCCCTACAGGTGGATGAAAGGTTCATTAAAATCGGCAAGGAGAGGTTTGAAAGGGGTGGATATTTGCGGGCTAATGAACTCTTGAGAGAGCCTGAGCTCCCTACTGCGGTGCTGGCCTGTTACGATCAAGTTGCTGTCGGTGCAATGAAGGCTTTCAGCGAAGTCGGCATACTGGTACCAGAGCAGATATCTGTTATAGGGATAAATAATATAGTTGAATCCGACTACCTGCATACAAGGCTCACCAGCATAACAAACCCTGTTGAGCAGCAGGGTATTGTTGCGGTCAAGCTCCTGCTTGCCCAAATTCAGGATTCCGCATCTCACATAGTTCAGCATGTTGCCTTGCAGTCAACTTTGGTTGCCAGGGACTCAACTGCACCTCCGATTTGCGAAAATTTTCGTAACCCATTAATTTCGAAAACATTTTGATAATCCCGAATCCCCTTTGATTGCAACACTTTTTCGTCAATTCCTTTAAATTGCACCAATTTATGCACAGCATCTCAAAAGGGGCAAAACGACTGTTTTTTTAGAAAAAAACGAAAGTTTGCGAGAAATCGTTGACTTTTTTTACAATGAATGGTATCTTAAAGTCACCGACCCTAACCAACAATTATTTAAGGAGGATTATCATGAAGAAACTTAAAAAGCTGGCACTTGTGCTTTTGGCAGTCCTAATGACAGTCACCGCTTTCACCGGCTGTGCACCTGCAACTACAACAGCTCCGGACACAGCAGCCCCAGGCGCAGATGCCACGGCACCCCCTGACGCAGATGCAGGTCCCGAACCTGTTACATTGCGCTGGGTTGGTTTTGGCTTTGAAGCCAATAACCACGCAGCCGACTTAATTGCCCGCTGGGAATACCTAAACCCGCATGTTACAATTGAGTATCAGGAATTGGGCGCAACAGCTGACGCTGCCGGCCTACTCAGGCTGGATACTATGATAGCTGCGGGTGACCCGATTGACATTGTTTACCTCACCACTCCTGACTTTATGCACCGTGTTGTAAATGGTGCTGTGGCTCCGCTGACAGCGGCTGTAAATCAGCACGGCGACAACTTTACGGCAGACTACGGGCTTATGGCCAATGCCGTAACATTCAATGGCGAAATCTATGGCGTACCACGTGCCGGCAACACATTCAAAGTATTTTACAACAGAACTTTGGCAAACGAGCACGGTATCACTGTCCCTGACCAAATGACATTTGCTCAGTTTAGGGAGATTGTTCAGCAGTTTGCTCAAATCGACGGCCTTGATTGGCCGATGATTCATCCTTCAACTTGGGTTTCACTGACACATGCGCCTGCTATGGTTGCAGGCTGGCAGCCCGTCAGGCAAGAAGGCGGAGAGTGGGTTCCCAACTATGACGACCCGAGATTTATGGAAACCGTGGGCTTCTTCCGCGACCTCGCAATTGTTGACGGACTTGCTCCTAGCACATCTATAATCGCAGCAGAGAGCATCAACCGCCGCCGTGAACTCGCAGTCGGCAACACAGGCCTCATTGTTGACGGCCCATTCACCCTGATTTGGCTTCAGAACTTCATGTTCAACGATCCCGGCGACGGCATTATTCCTTTTGAGCTGGGCATAGCTAATCTACCGGTTTTGACAGAAACTCAAAAGACAAGTGCTTCATATTTCGATTTGGCCGGTTCATTCTTTGCGACCAGAAACAGTCAAAATGTTTTTGAGGCCTACAGATTTATGCGCTTTATGGTCAATGACAATTTTGATGTAAACGGTGTATTTATGCCCATTTACACAGGTGCTGATATGACTGCCGCTGTAGAAGTATTTCGTAACTTCACAGACAATGACGGCAATGAGCACACCGATATTTTCCCGCTTGAAACTGCAATCGCTGCGGTAGCCGCACCTAACGAGGCGCATTTGGGCGTATATCCGATGCCTCCTGATGCAATTCCGTTCCTTGGCCCGCTTGATGTAATGCTGGGCGGTGAAATCCCTGTATTCTTCGGCGGGGAGATTGAGCTTGAGCAGTTCATCGACAACTTGCAGCAGCGCGGCCGCGAGGTAATTGCTGACTTGAGCAGATAACCTGTATCTAAGACGGACAATTGAGATTGTGCGCCCATGCCAGCTTAGGGGCGTGGGCGCATTTCTCATTCAAACAGCCGGGGGCAAACCGGCGTGCGAGAGGTGGAACTGCAATATGAGTTTACTTAAACCAAAAGTCCGGCCGCAAGAGCAACTGCGCGGAACTCAGGGCATGACACGGATGAGAGCCAGTGAAAACATTTGGGGCTTTTTATTTATTTTTCCGACACTGCTGGGTTTCCTCGTGTTCACATTGGGCGGTGTCATATTTTCCTTGGGCATGAGTTTTACGGACTGGAACATGCTAAGGGGTTTCGATGCCGTGAACTTCATAGGTTTTGACAATTATGTAAGGGTTTTTAATTCCAGAGATTTTTGGACAGCACTGCGCAACAATCTCCAATTACTCCTTGCAATTCCAATCACGGTTATCTTGGCCATGATTCTCGCATCAATAATTAACTTCGGTGTATACATGCGCAGCGGCATCAGAACGCTGTACTTTTTGCCATATGTAACCAACGTAGTTGCCGTAGCCACTGTCTGGAGAGCTATTTTCCACCCATCCAGAGGCCCTATTAACATGTTTTTGCACAGCACGCTGGGCATCCCGATGGACTATGTTCCGGGCTGGCTCTCCACTACAAGCTGGTTTATCCCATCAATAATTATTATAGTAATTTGGCAAAATCTCGGATTTAATATTCTTCTTTTCTCCGCAGGGCTTCAAAATATCCCCAAGGACTACTACGAAGCCGCAGCTATAGATGGGGCGGGGCCTGTTAAGCGGTTTATTAAAATAACATTGCCGCTCCTTACTCCCGTCACTTTTTTGGTAGTCATATTAAGCGTCATCGCCAACTTGCAGCTGTGGACAATCGTTCAGGTATTAACCCCGGGTGGGATTGGCTTCGGCTCGGCTTCACACACGATTTCGTTTATGATATATCTTCAGGCCTTCGTGCACTTCAACAGCGGCTTCGGTGCTGCGATATCCTGGGTACTGTTCTTCATTATCTTCGGTATTACGCTTGTACAGTGGCGGCTCCAAGGCAAGTGGGTCAATTATTAATGGGATTGGAGGGATAAGATATGAACACATTAAATAAAGAAAAATCCGTAGTAGTTAAGTCTATTTTCACAATAATATTTGGAATCGGCGGCCTGCTGTGCGTGTTCCCGTTTATCTGGATGCTCTCCACATCGTTTAAGGGTGTGGAAGATGTATTCACATTCCCCATTGAGTGGATACCCAGTAACCCCACACTTGCCGCATATGAGAGGGTTTTCTCAGGCGACTTCCCATTTTTGCTCTTTTTGAGAAACTCGGTCTTTGTCACCACAATGGCTATGATTGGGACATTTTTCTCATGCACTCTCGCAGGGTACGCCTTCTCCAAAATTAAGTTCTTTGGCAGAAACAAGCTGTTTTTGTTAATGCTTTCTTCGGCCATGATTCCCGGCATAGTGACGATGCTTCCCACATTTATGATTTACCGCCAGCTTGGCCTTGTGGGGACGTTGGTGCCGTTATGGCTGCCGTTCTTTTTGGGCGGAACCTTTGGGGTAATGATAATGCGGCAGAACATGGTATCAATCCCGGAGGAACTTATTGAATCAGCACGGATTGACGGAGCCAACCATCCGCAAATTTACTGGCACATTGCGCTACCCAGTGTAAAACCCGCAATTGCGACGCTGCTGTTTATGTACTTTTTGTGGTCGTGGAATGATTACGAACGCCCGTTGCTCTACTTGCAAGGGAACAGGCAACTATTTACCCTACCATTTGCGGTTCAAAATTTCGCCAACGAGAACTTGCAAAACATCCCTGCCATAATGGCATCAAATGTTGTATCAATAACCATTGTAATCATTATGTTCATTTTCTGTCAGAAATATTTCGTTCAGAGCGTAATGAGCTCGGGGATTAAAGGATAGACAAGGAGGGTTTATATCTGTGCAAGTTACTCAAATAAAAACAATATATCAAGACGGCGAGTATTTAGCGTTTCCAAATGTAGCATGGCTCAAAGAAGATGTCCCCGCATGTTTTTTCAGGCATGCTAAAGACCGCCGCAAGGAAGATGGCAAGGTAACTCATATAGACCCAACTGCCAAAATAGCGTATGTGGTGTCAGATGACGGGGGGAATAGTTTTTCGTCTGACTTAAAGGTAATTCTCGACGATGAGATGAGTGAGCAGGATCCCTGTGTTACGGTGCTTTCCGACGGCCGTATAATTGTGAGCTTGTTCCGCTGGGATTTCGTTGAAGAGGGCAAAGGTGCCGAAAAGTGGGGCAAGGCACTGTTTGAGAGGTACGGGCGTTCAATCGAGGGGAAGTATGACACTTTTAATATAGGGTTTAGTGTAATTATCTCCGATGATAATGGCCAAACTTGGAAGCACCACCCGGTAATTGAGCCCGATGGATATATCCCCGGCTCGGCGGTGCGCGGAAACATAGTGGAACTTCCGGATAAGACTTTGCTCATGCCTTTTTATGGGGCTAAATACGAAGGAGCTCTCGCCAGTTGTGGCTTGGTATGCTCTAAAAACAGAGGGGAAACATGGGATTTCTTGAGCGAAACAGCCTGTGACAAGAACATAAATTTCCTTGAACCCTTCTTGTTCCGCACGGATTCAGGACGGCTTATATCCCTGTTTCGCACGCAGTCGGATTTCCTAAAGCCCAATGTTGATTTTTCATCGACATATTTGAACTTACATATATGCGTATCCGATGACGACGGTCATACATTCGGCCCGGTGCGTGAGATTTCCTCTATTTATGCAAGCAACCCGTTCCATGCTTTAAGGCTCAAATCCGGAAAGGTTTTGGTAAGTTACGGCTACCGCCGCGAGCCTTATGGAATAAGGGCAAAGCTCTGTGACGGGGAGCTGAGCGATTTGGAAACCGCCGATGAGATAATTGTGCGCGCAGACGCTCCAAATGGCGACCTTGGATATACAGGCGCTATGGAACTTTCTGACGGAAGCGCACTTGTCGTGTACTATATTTCAAATCAAGATGGTCAGCGCATTATAGAAGGGGCTGTACTCAAAGAGTGACAGCCCCGAGCAGTTTGCAAGCCATTAGATATCTTGCGTATCTTCGATACTTTCTTCCGGCTTATCAAATACAAATTTCTTAAAGGTATAATAAGCACAAAAGGAAGTTATCAAACTTATTAAAGAAAAATACAGCAACATAAGCACAGGCAAGCTCACAGGCAGCGTCAAAACAAGAAAAAACGAAAGACCTCCGGCAATCACCAGAGTCAATATGTTCTGCGGCAGCCGGAGCAGTGCTAGCAGTGCCGAATTTTTTAACACTGCAACTGTTTTCATGTCCAGCACAGCAAGTGACGGAAACAGGTTAAACCCAACAAACAGCAAAAAGGCCACCATCATTACCGAAATCAGAAACAGCGGGATGTTTGCAAAGAAGTTTAAGTAAACTGCTGCGCCAAAGGAAAAGAGCCCCAGAAGCAAAATGTAAATCCAGCCGATGGCAGATGCGCGCTTCCATTCGGCCTTAAAAGTTTCAAAGAACCCCTCGAACGTATTCACGGGTTTTCCGATAAAGAAAAACATCGTCACCTTATTGATTGATGTTATGGCAGCAGGAATTGTCACTATCGGAATACAAAACGCAATGAATATTACATTGAGTTTAATTAGTTCCCAAAGCTCGTCCCAGAGTATGAAGAAAAACAGCAATATCCCTTTTTTTCGCGGAGCTTCGGTATCCGATTCTTCTCTCTTGTTGTTTTGTTTGAAAAAATCCCACATTGAGCCTGCCTCCGCATTACAATAAAAATGAGGTCTGATGATATTATAATATCTCTCCTAACATTTAGTCAACACCGCTTAAACAGCATTTTGTCCTTGGAGAGGGACGTTAATAACTACTACTATAAAACATACGGGGATTGTTATATTTATGAAGGATATTTTTTCACTGGACAACAAGTCTGTTGTGATTTTCGGCGGGGCTGGGTTTATTGGAAGCCAGCTCGTCATAGCCGCTCTTGATAAGGGAGCAAAAGTTGTTGCGGCAGATTTGAACATGACTTTGTTTGACCGTGCAGAATTTGCGCAGGTAAGAGCAAACCCCAATTTTCTTGCAGTGACCTGCGATGTCAGCCGCTCAGATGATGTACGGGGAGCATATGAGCTTTGCTCTGAGAAGTTTGGCTTTGTAAATGCCTTTGTAAACTTAGCCGCATATGGCAAATTTGATGATATTTCAAGACAGACAGATGAGGACATGGCATTTTCATTTGATGGAGTTGCAGGACACATGTTCCGCACTGTGCGAGAAGCGATACCTTTCCTTAAAGAAAGCGGGGGAACAATCGTCCTCACTTCGTCTATGTATGGTTTAGTTTCTCCCGACTATCGAATCTACGGAAACTCAGGTCAGAACAATCCTGCACTTTACGGGATGGGAAAAGCCGCTGTCGTACAGCTTACAAAGTATGCTGCGGCGCATTTGGCACCATTTGGAATCAGGGTTAACTGTGTAGCTCCGGGGCCGGTGCCTGACCCTTCGAAAAACCCGCCCCCTGAATTTCTTAATAATTTGGCTGAAAAAACCATGCTCGGCCGCGTGGGAACTCCAGAGGAGATGGCAGGTGCGTTCGTCTATTTGCTCTCAGACGCAGCCAGCTTCACCACTGGTGAATGCATAGCTGTAGATGGCGGATGGACAAAGTGGTAGGAGGTGCGTTATGAGTGTTTTTCCCTTAGGTTCAAAAGAAATAAAACTAGCCATGCTGGGTATGGTGGACGGAAACGGCCATCCCTATTCATGGAGTGCAATTATTAACGGATATGACCATGACACAATGAAAAACTGCCCCTTTGTAGGAATCCCCATCTACTTATTCCGTGAACCGGAGCACAGCTTCGGTATCCCGGGCGTAAAAGTCACTCATATACACACGCAAAACCGCCAGGAAGCCGAGGACGTGGCCAAAGCCTCACTCATTTTAAACGTTTTAGACAGGCCGGAGGATGCCATAGGGCAGGTGGATGCGGTTGTGGCCGCCACCGATATTGGAAGCGAACATGTTGAACGTTGAGA